>Ga0335073_10000313_pt1 | contig 63254 bp, 34 predicted proteins | sample Lox_Sample_22_FD_207093 | JGI IMG/M metagenome (GOLD analysis project Ga0335073, IMG submission 207093) | Soil microbial communities from Loxahatchee National Wildlife Refuge, Florida, United States - Lox_Sample_2.2 | ecosystem: Environmental > Terrestrial > Soil > Wetlands | place: USA... | reverse complement strand
CCCCACGCAAGCCTACGGTCCACCGCGCAGCGCCGGCCCGGTCATGTTGGGCGGTCCGCGCGGCGACCTGCCTGGATTCCGCACGGTTCCCTCGCTGCGCTACCTCGGCGACACCCCGCGCTTTACCCGCCACCTCTACATTGCGCGGAGCGATGACGGCGAGGACGTGGGTCCGGGCGGCGGACTCATGTGGGACGGTCGCGCGGACGACTTGGCATCCCAGGCGCTCATTCCGCTGCTCGATCCGCGCGAGATGGCCAATCGCGATCGTCACGCGTTTGCCGCGAGACTGCGGGCGAGCCGCGAGGCGCGGGATCTGCGTGCGGCCGCAGGCACCGCGCACTTCGCGGACGACCGCGTGCTCGTGCGCTCGGCGCTGCGCGCGCTCGCGCGCTTCGAGTCCGAGGATCCGAGCTTTCACCCCTACGACAGCCGCTACGATGCGTACCTGCGTGGCCAAGGGACGTTGAGCGCGCAGGAGCTGCGCGGCCTCGCGCTCTTCAACTCCCCCAGCAAGGGCAATTGCGCGGAATGTCATCCGAGCGCCCCGGGGCCGGGCGGTCGGCCGCCGGATTTCACCGACCACCGCTTTGCGGTGCTCGGAGTACCGCGCAACACCGCGCTCTCCGCGAACGCCGATCCGCGGTTCTTCGATCTCGGATTATGCGGACCCTACCGCACCGATCTCGTGCGCGAGAGCGGGGCATACTGCGGGATGTTCGAGACCCCGACGCTACGCAATGTCGCGCGCCGGGCCTATTTCTTCCACAACGGACGGTTCACGACGCTCGAGCAGGTGTTGCGGTTCTATGTGGAGCGCGATCTGCAGCCAGCGCTTTGGTATCCGCGGCGCGCCGGCCGGGTGGAGGTCTACAACGATTTGCCACCGGTCTACCGCGAGAACGTCGACCGTGCGGATCCCCCGTTCGACCGGACGCTCGGTCAAGTCCCCGCGCTCAACGACGCCGAGATCGCGGATGTCATTGCGTTCTTGAGGACCCTGGACGATCGGAGCTGAGCATCGCGGGTCTCGCCATCGCGGCACAAGCTCGGGCTCGCCTGGATTCCGCCGAGAGAGACGCTCTCGGCCGACCGGATTTCATAAGACTGTCATCTGGCGGTTACATAGGAAGGCCAGCCTGACCGTTGCTGACAAGCTTTGTCGGGGTCCATCGCACAGCCTGCGGCGCGGAAGTGCAGGCTTCAGGCAGAGAGGATCAGTCCCCATGCTAGCGCCCGTAAAGTTCACAATCGGTGCGACCACGCTCGCCGTCTGCTTCGCTGTTGGCACGGCGGGTGCGGCAACCCTGTATGTAGGGGACACCGTAACCGCAAGCGGCTCCGGCGCCAGTCAGACCTACACCGTCACGAGCGATGAGAATCCTTCGAACGGCACGCTCGTTCCAACCAGTACCTACAGCCTCAGTGGCAATAGCTTCAACGAGGGCACCTCTCCCACGACGAGCGCCGACTTCAGCGCCGCTGCGACCGGGAATTCCTCGGGAGGTCCGTGGAATTTCCAGGACGACTACTACTTCAGCCTCAACCCGGGTGCGGAGGTTCAAGCGGCCGTGATCTCGAATTCCGAGTCCAACGTCCAGGATCTTCAGGTCCGCCTGATCTACGCCGCTGGCAATACCGTTTCGGCCGGCGATCCGGTGCTCGGGCCGCCGGCTGGTGGAACATTGCTGAATGCGTGGCAGAGCCTCAACCTCGGCGGCGGGAGCATCGATCTCACGATGCCTGCGACCGTTGGCCCCGGCAGCTACATCATGCAGATCCGGGGCGAGGCGGTTGGAAATGAGGCTGCATCCTACGGCGGGACGATGAGCCTTACGCCGGTTCCGTTGCCGGGCGCGTTCGCGTTGCTTCTCTCGGGGCTGGGTCTCGCGTTCCTGCTGCTTCGGCGGCGCGGGGGTGGGTTCCCGGTGACCGCGTAGCGCCGGCGGGACCCGCTCAATATCATCTTCCGTCAGCTCGACTGTGGCTGAAGGCGCGCCAACGCCGCTCGCGCCTCGGCCCGGCCGGGAAACTCCTTGTCGCCCGCGAGCGCCGACTGCAAATTGCTTCGCGCCAGATCGCGCTCACCGGCCTGAAGCTGCGCGATCCCGAGGTGGTAGCGCAGCACGCTCGACCTCGGAGCCGCTGCGACCGCCTTCGCGAGAAGCAGTAACGCCTGAGCAGCGTCGCCGCTCTTCAGCCGCACCCAGCCCGCCGTATCGAGCAGCGCCGCGTTGTCGGAGTCGATGAAGCCGGAAGTCAACTGCAGGGCGCGATCGAGGTCCGCGCGGTCTGACTTGTAAGTCACCAGCAGCATCGCAAGGTTGTTCTCGGCGAGCACCGAGTGCGGATCCTGCTCGTACAGCATTTCATACTGCAGGATGGCATCCTCGCCGCGTCCTTCCCGCTCATCGAGCGTCGCGAGCTCGCTCACGAGCACCGCATCGGGTCCGGCCTCCGCGAGGCCCCGCCGGTAGATGGCTGCCGCACCGTCCAGATTGCCGCTCGCCGAGAGCGCCGCCCCAAGATTGCGGTAAGGCAACGACCAGTACGGCGCGAGCTGGATGCACCGCATGAGCTCGTCGCTCGCGCGCTGGTAGACCTTGAGGCGCAGCTCGAGCTCACCCGCGAGATTGCACAGCGCCGCGTTCGCGGGCTCACGCTCGACGAGAGATTCGATGCGCCCGAGCGCAATTGCAGATTGTCCACTTGCAAATTCGAGCCCCGAGATCGCAGCCAACGTGTCGATATCATCGAGCTGTCGCCGAAGCGCCTCGCGGAAATACCCATCCGCGGTCCCGCGGTCGCCGCGCATCTGCGCGACGAGACCTTCGAGATATGCGCCCACTGCACGCGCGGGTGCCAGCGCGGAGAGCTGCCGCGCGGCTGCAGCTGCGGCATCGAGATCCGGCTTCTGCAACTCGAGCCGCACCAGCGCTGCGCGCACGCTCAAATCGTTCGGGAGGTCCCTCGCGGCCTGCTGAAGCGTGCCGATGCCCTCGTCCAGGCGATGTGATTGCGCGAGGAGCCCGGCGAGCTCGACCCGAGCGCCGCTGTCCTTGGGTGCCGTGTCGATCGCGTTGCGCAGCGTCTCCTCGGCGAGTGTCATCTGTCCAGCGGCGCGGTATGCGCGCGCCAAGGCACGCATCACCGACACAGCGTTCGGCTCATCCCGCAGCACGGCGCGCAGATCCCCGATCGCGGCGCTCGGCTCGTCGCGCTCGATCGCGAGCGTACCGTGCAGAAGCAGCGCCGCATCATCCTGCGGCGCCTTCACGAGCACTTCCGCGATCAAGGGCGCAGCGGCGGCAAAGCGCCGCTGCGACATCAACTGCGCCGCGAGGCGGGTGCGAGCCACAAGACCCTGAGGCCGATCACCCGCTCGAGAGATGACGCTGCGAAGGCCCGCGGCGGCTTCGTCGAGCTTGTCTTGCCGCTGCAGCAGCGTGGCCTCCGCAATCTGCAAGTCGTAGTCATCGGGATTCCTCCGCACCAGGTCCGCGAGGGCGCTCGCGGCCAATGCCGGCGAGCGCTCTTGCGCGATGAGCTCGACGTAAGCGAGCTTCGGCTCGTCGTTCCGGGGCGCGGCGGCGATCGCCTCCTTCAGCACCCGCTCAGCGTCGTCCTCGCGCTTGGCGCGCGCGTACAATGCAGCGAGCGCGTACCGGTAGGAGAGATCGGACGGCCGCAGTGCGATCACTCGTGCGAGCTCGTCTGCCGCGAGCTCGACCTTCCCCGCGCGGGCATACAGATCAGCGAGGATCTGCCGAAGTTGCACCGAGGAGGGATGCACTGCGATCGCCGAGCGCACCAGATCGACGGCGCGCTCGGACGCACCGGCCTCGGCGTACAGGGACGCGAGGAGCGCTATCGCATCCTCGTTCTGCGGCGCGACCCGCACGGCGTGCTCGGCGTCTGCGAGCGCTGCCGGCGCCTGGTGAAGCTCTGCGCGCGCCGCGCCGCGCACGGTGAGTAGATCAGCATCGTTCGGGTGACTCACGAGCGCAGGTTCGACGGCGGCAATCGCCTTCTTCGGCAGGCCGGCAAACACGTAGAGCTTTCCGAGGCTCACTCGCGCGGGAGTGAAGTGTGGATCGATTTCGACGGCGGACTGGTACAGAGAAAGCGCGTCGCGAACATCCCCGAGGCGCTCGGCCACCCGCCCCGTCAGCACGCGGGCGTCTGCGTGGTCGGGCGCGATCTGTAGTGCGTCGCGGAACTCGACCTGTGCCTTCTCGAGATTTCCCTGAGACAGGTACTTCTCGCCGCGCGCCATGTGCTTCGCGAAGCGCGCCTGCGTGCCGCCGCAGGCGGATAATCCCGTGCAGCATAGAAACAGCGTGGCAACGACGGCCACGCCGCGCGGGACACGCCGCATGTGGGAAGGTACCGGTTTTAGTGGGACTCTCTACTGGCGCGACTGTACTGGCGCGGCGTGACGGTTGTATGAAATCGCAGACTGACGAAATGGTCGCGCGAATGGTTCGCCGATGAAAACTCCCTGCGACGGCCGCGCGACGCTCTTCCAGTAAGCTTCGATCAGCGTCTCACCGGCCAGATAGCGACGGATCACGATCGGTATATCGGGAAACTTTCCGGGAAAATCGCAGGGTTCAACGACAGTTCCGTAGCTGCCGGTCGCGCCCGCCTCGAGCCACGCGAGACTCGACATCTGCGCGGACCACCCGGCGAGGTCGCCGCCGTACGACGTGAGATGGTCGGCGATGGCGCCCGGAAGAAAACGGAGTGTCTCAAGCCCATGCACCCAGGGGACTCCAGTGAAGTAGAAGAGCACGTCGTCGCGATTGAGGATCTCGTTCCCCTCGACGATCTGGATATTCACGCTGAGCGGGGCGTAAAGACTCGTGCTCACGAAAGTGGCCGCACGAACGTCGCGCGCCCGATCGCTCGTATCGAGTAGATACGCGGTGCCGAACGGAGTGCTGTCGTCTGAGTCGATTCCGCGATTGATGAGCGCTTTTGCGTGCGCCCAGTCGGACGCCGCGAGCAACATGGCCGGGCGCATGTGGAAATCGCGGTATGGAAAGCGGCTGTCGGAGTCGAAGTAAGGGCTCAACGGGGTGAGCCGACAACCGCTCGTACAGTTTGCGCTGTCGTAGCCCAAGGCGAAGGCGCTCGTGACTGACATGCATCCCACGCGGTAAGGCTCCGTCCACGCGAGCGCGAGAAACTGCACGCGATTACTGAGCTGTGCCTCGACCAGCCGTGCGGATCGCTCAAAGACCAGAGGTGCGAGCGCCGGCTCTCGCGGTAGACGCACGTGCAGGACGTTCACGGCTGGGATTGCCCGGTGGATTGCATAGTAGTTACCGGTGGCGACGCTCAGCGAGTCGGAATCGTTGATGATTACGGCAAGCTCGTCGGGATAGGGCGGTCCTAGCGCGCCTTCGTTTGCAGGTGATGGCACGGGCGCGGCAACTGACATGGCCGAAGCGCCCACTGGCCGCGCTCGTCGCGCGACATGAAGCACGCCCACGAGCCAAGCTGCAGCGAACAGGACGGCGAAGGCGAGAACGGCGCGTGCCGCCCTCGTGGTAGCGCTGCCGAACATCCCGGAGCGGCCATACGCACGAATTCTCACTCAATCAATCCCCGCACGACGCCAAACGTTCACCAAGAGGTCGCACGTCGGTAATATGGAGACGCCACGCTCCCGCGGCGCATTGAGTGCGCAGAAATCTCTCGTATGACGAGGGAGAAGACGGGCCCCGGCCGCCCCCTTCCGGCCGGGGCTCGCGACTCTCGCGTGCGCTACGCACTCGGCCGAGCGTGAGCGCCCATCGTTCACGGCCAGAATTCTGGCATGATCGGGTTCGGTGTCCAGACGACGGAGAGTCCGCAGCGCCACTCGTGGATGGGCTGGCTCACCACTTCCAGCGTTCGCGTCCAGGTGGTGCCGACTTGTGCGCTCAGCTTCCACTTATCGGCGAAATGCCAGTCGAGTCCCAGCAGGACATTATCGTAGGTCTGCACGAGAGCAATCTGCTGAAGGAAGGTTGAAAGTGCGGGCGGCTGGCTGTTCTGAACGCGGTCGAGGGATGCGGTCACATCCAGTTCCTCGGTCAGGTCCCGTTTGGCGGAAAGCTTCCACTCCTGTCGCTGGACGAGCACTCCGGTGCCATATGGCATCAGGCTGCGTGAATACGACAGCGCAAGGCTGCCCGCGTCGAGGCTCTGCGACAGCTGCAACGATGCGAGAGTGAGCGTCTGTCCGCCGGTCGAGTAGCGCGTCTTCACGGCGCCGCCTGAGAGATCGAGCTGGGTGTTCTCTGCGAGAGTTCGTCTGTAGTCGAGCTGCAGCCCGGTCTCATTTTCGTCGGCTCCGGGTAGGCGGCTTAGAATCTCGGAGGAAAACGCGCTTGCGGTGAGGGTCGAGCGCTCCGAGAGTGAATACTGCTCGGCGACCGAGCCTGATGGCAGGCGGTAGCCGAAGAGCAGATTGGTCAATTCCGCTTCAGGTGAACCGTAGTACTCGATGTCCGTGTAGGACAACTGAAGAACCAAGGCGCGCCGCTCGGACTGATCGTAGGTTGACGAGACGCTCGCAGCATCCGTGCGCTGATGGAGACTGGTGCTCAAGATCCCGGTCTCCGTGGTCTCCGTGGTGAGACTGCTCTGGTCGGCGTCCCGCGCCGAGAAGTCGAGCTCGCCGCGCTCGAGAGTCCACTCATCAGCAGCCGTCACATCCCACTCGAATATTCGTCCATAGTCGCGAGGGAAGAAGTCCTGCCAGTCGAGGTGCGAAAACAGCGAAAGCTGCGTGGTTTCCGTCGAGCGCTCAGCCTGCAGGGAGGCGGAGACCGACGCGCTCTGGCTCGCTTGACCCTGCGCGAGGAAATAGCGATTGCTGTCGTCATCTGCGCCCCAAGTCAGTGCCGGGGCCAGAGACCACTGCGCCGCCCGCGCCGGCAGCGACGCTCCGGCCATGCAGCCGAGCGCCAAGGCTGTATGGCATGCGGCGCGGACCGTGCGCCTCACGCCGGAGGCTCGATCATGGCACGACGACGGTGTCGCCCGACTGAAGAACGATGTTCTCGGCCAGATTCTTGCCGCGCGCGACATCCGAATACCGGAAGTGAATCGCGCGTTGTCGGCCATTGTCGCGCCTCAGGATGACGATGCTGTTGAGCGCGGCGAATGGCGTGCCGCCGCCTGCCAGACTGAGCGCCTGCATCACGTCGATGGGCCGAACGAAAGGAAAGGCTCCGGGACGCTGCACCTTGCCAACCACGAAGATCTGGTCGCCGCCGTTCTCCTTCGTCGCGATGGTCACGACCGGGTCCGGAATGTACTGCTTGAGTCGCTTCGTGAACTCCTCACGCACCTCCTCGACCGTCTTTCCCGCCGCGATCAGATCTCCCACGAGCGGAAAGGAAAGACCGCCATCCGGCCGGACCAGCACCTCGCCCGTCAGGTCCTGCTCCTTCCAGACTGTCACTTGCAGCAGGTCTCCAGGCTGGATCAGGTACTCCTGGACCGCGTGGGCAGGGGCAGCCGCTGGCGCCGCTGGGCCGGCGATTGCCGGCAGTGCGGCAATGCCACCGAACAGTGCCGCAAGCGCGAGAGTCAGAATTCGGCTCCCGGCTGCTCGCTCTGACCGCGGACCCCGAACCCCTGGCGCATTAGTTCGCATTGATTTTCTGCGGAGACGGGTTGACGACATTTGTCATACTAATCTGCGACCGTGACGCTTTTCTTTCGGCAGCACGGTCCGGCGCAGGTGAGAACGGTTCGCGGGGCAACGATGGCACCGCGGCGACGCCGAGGCGGCATCGCCAAGACCGTGAGCCGAGAGGCGGTTATGCCGTCCTCGGACCCGCTGGGTAAGCCACACGCTCCGGCGGCCGCGCCCGCTCGGGCGGCTCCGCCGCGCCGCGGCGCCGACGCACAGACCAGAAGGTCGCGCCGACGCCGGCGAGGAGCAACCACGCGCTCGCCGGGAGCGGCACCGGCGCGAATTCGCCGATGGCGCCATCGGCGCCGAAGTTCAAGCCCGGAAAGAAGGGATTCGAGCCGGCGACCGCTTCGATCTCACCGTAATAAGTGCCCGCGCCGCCGATGTTGAACGGCTGACAGGGCGCGGCGAGCGAGCATGACTCCAGGATCTGCGTGGACGACCACAGCGTAAAGGTCAGACTGGTGAGCTGGGTCGAGCCAACGGGCCAACCGAGCATCGTGTCGAGACTCCCGTCGAGATCCGAAAGCGCGACGTTGAGCGTGCCCGCACTGGAGCTGGTAAACGAGAACTGATCGGCCTGCGTGCCAGTGAAGAAACCGCCCTGCTGGAACTCCAGGGTATCGGCGTGAGCCGCGCCACCGAAGGCGACCGCACCGAGCGCGACGGACATCGCCGCCAGGACCAGGAGCCTTGCGACGACCAGGGCGTGGTGATGGACCCTCGCTGAGATCGTCCCGGCACCTGGGGGCCTGGTCCGCTCGCCACCGCCGCAACGGGTTGCAAGCTCGAACGTCGGCCGGATCGCTGGCGGCATCCCCTCGATGGCCGGCGCGCTCGAGTACTTGGTCTGAAGAAAGGCGCGGAGCGCGTCAGAGAGCTCGTATTTTCGCGCCCGACCGGGCGGACGGACCTGAGCAGCCGGCCTGGGCGCCGGCAGCGCTTCGCTCGCAGCGACGGTTTCGACGAGCCTTGTCTCAATCATGACGTCCTCCTGCTAAGGCGAATGAGCGCGATTCGAGGGCATGCGACTCCTCGCCGGCGGTGAGCTCTTCGCCGCTCCCGCCGTAGACGTACTTTTCGTAGAGGTATCGCCGGAGCGACTCCGACAGCTGCAGGCTGCGGGGCCGGTCATGATCGCCGCGGTCGAGATCGCGGAGCATCAGCTCCGCATAGGGCTCTTGAGCGACGGTGAGCGCGATCAGCGCGATATCGTCGCGGTCGACCCGCCGCGCGGTATCGACGCCCTCGTTGATGATCCCTTCGAGCCTCGCCCCATCCAGCTCGAAATAGCGCAGCAACTCGCCCCCGGACTCGACGAACACCGGAACGAGATTGCGTCCCCTCACCTCCGGGTCGCACAGCGGTCCGAGCCTCGCCAGCAGGCATTTCACTGCGAATCGAACGACATCCGAGTCTCGTGCGCCGAGCCGCTGCGCGAGCTTCTTCACCTTGCGCACGTCCGCCGTGTTCACGCGAATGGATACGGCCTGCTTGCGAGTTTCGATCACGACCTGTCTCTCTTGTGTGGCGGGTTCGTTTTTGCCCTGCAGCGTGACAGTAGTTATGTAGTGTTGCGATGCTTTTGCGATTTCGTGACGTTCGTACCAGAAATGTCCGCCGCACGGCGCCCCGGATGACGGACGAGTGTCGGTGCTCAGGCGCTTGGGAGGAGGGGTAGGCGGAGGCCTTTCAAGAGCGGGCGCCGGCGGCACCGCCGGAGGAGTGACATGTCGCTGTCACCGGCCTCACCTACCCTCTGGAGGTGCCCGGTACTCGTTTTGCCGTCATGAGCCGCACCTACCCGCCCTCGAGCTACGACGACTTCATGTGCCTGAAGCCGCCGCTGCTCCTGTGGATCGCCGCTCTTTATCTCTCCAGGGCCGTTTCTCTGCCGATCGTCCTCGGCTTCACTAGCCTGGTCGGTGGGAGCAGCGGCGACATCAGGGCCTTCGTCGGTGGATTCATCGGAGCCGAAAGTCTCCTGCCCTCACTGATCGCGTTCGCGGTGCTCTGTGGGCTCGTGCGGCGTGCGCCAACCGGATCTCGGGCGATCCGCTGGGTCTGGGCTCGCGGGCAGTGGCTGCTCGCGCTATCGGCGGGAGTTGACTTCGCGTTCCGGGCGACCGACGTGTCGGTGCGTCTTGCGGGTGCGAGCGACCAGACCGTGCCGGCACTCCTCGCCGCCGCGATGGATCTGTATTTCCTCGCGTACGTTCTTGCGGCACGGCGCGCGCACGACGCATTCGCCGAGTTCCCGGCTGCCACGGATGTGGTCTCGAGATGATCGCCCCGGCCGCGGATTGCCGCCGCAGTGCCGGCGGGCTGGCTACAGTGGGGCAGGTCGCGGGGGTGGCGCGTGCTGTCCGGCTCGATCGCTAGGCGGGCCGTGCCGAGCTTCGAGACCGCGCTCGCCCTTTGGCGGAGCGGCGAACGTCGTGATGCGCTCGCCGAGGCGCTGATAGTCCACGCGAATTCGCCACCGACCGCGACCCTGTTGAACCTGATTGCGATGATCCATGCATCGCTCGGCGAGCAGGCCGCCGCGACAGAGTTTCTCCGTGCGGTGACCCGCCTGCAACCCGCCGATGCGACAGCCTTTGGGCGTCTCGCCGACGCAGAGCTGAGCGCAGGCCACCTCGCGGCCGCAATCGACTCTCTCGGACGGATGGTCGAGCTTGATTCCGGCAACGGCGCCGCGCATCGCAATCTCGGTGTGCTGCTGGAACGAGCGGGGAATCGCTCGGGAGCGGCCTCCTGCTACCGGGCTGCGCTCGCGCTCGATGAGACGGACGCGGTCGCCCATTTCAACTTGGGGAACGTCCTGCTCGCGGACCACCAGCCGGTCGCGGCGCTCGCGTGCTATCAGCGGGCGACTGCGCTGCGTCCGGACCTCGGGGTTGCTTGGTGCAACGCTGCGGGCGTCCTGCTTGGACTGAAGCAAGCAACCCAAGCCCTCGCGTGCGCCGACAGGGCGCTCGCCCTCGATCCCGCGTTCCCTGAAGCATGGCACTCACGCGGTGCGGCTTTAAAGGCGCTCGGTCGCCCCGAGGAGGCGATTGCCGCCTGCGAGCGTGCCCTCGCGCTGCGGCCGGGGTACGTGGAGGCGATTTACGTGCGCGCCAACGCGCTGTGCATCACTGGCGATCGCGCGGGCGCCGTGGCCGGATTCCGCGAAGCTCTGCGGCTGAGTCCCGACCTCGCGATGGCGCGGCTCGCCGCAACCGTCGCCGAGATACCCCTCGTGCCCTCGAGCGTCGAGGAGGTCGCGGCGGCGCGGCAAGCGTTCGCAGCGGCGCTCGACCCGCTCGAAGCCGACCTGCGGCGCCGACCCGGCGAGGATCCTTCGGCACTTATCGGTGCCATGCAACCATTCTATCTCGCCTACCAGGAGGAGGACGCTACTGAGCCGCTGCGCGCTCATGGCCGCCTCTGCGTGAGTCTGATGGAGGCTTGGCAGCGCAGTGAACCGTTACCGCTGCCCGCAGCGCGCACGGCAGATCGATCGCGGCTGCGAATCGGCATCGTCTCCGCGCATATCGCAAGCCATTCGGTCTACTCCGCGATCACGCGCGGGTGGCTGCTCCGACTCGATCCAGAGCGCTTCGCCGCGGAAGTCTTCCACCTCGGAAGCCAGATCGATGCCGACACAGCCACTGCGCGCGGCCTCGCCGAGCGCTTCGAGGAGAGACCGCGAGCCATGCGGGATTGGGCTCGGACCCTGCTCGAGCGACGACTCGATGTCCTCGTTTACCCCGAAATCGGGATGGACCAGACGACCTTGCAGCTCGCGAGCATGCGCTTGGCGCCGACCCAGCTCGTCTCCTGGGGCCACCCCATCACGAGCGGACTGCCGACGATGGATTACTACCTCTCCGGCGACGCTTTCGAGCCCGCGGACGCGTCGCGCCATTACACCGAGCGGCTCGTGCGCCTACCTCACTTCGGCACCTACTTCGAGCCGCCGGCCCACGAGGTCGGCACCGCTCACGAGGCCCGATCCGACCCACGCTCGGGACCGGTGCTGATCTGCGCAGGAACGCCGTACAAGTACGCTCCGGAGCACGACGCCGTGCTCGTCGACATCGCCCGTCGGCTCCGCCGCTGTCAGTTCGTTTTCTTCGCGCACGGGCACGGAGCGCTGACGAGGCGACTCATCGAGCGCCTCCGGGGCGCTTTTGCGGCGCACGGACTCGACGCATCGTCGTTTCTTCTCGTGAAGCCCTGGGCAACCCCAGCGGCGTTCGAGTCGCTCCTGCGCTCGGCCGACCTCCTGCTCGACACGATCGGCTTCTCGGGCTTCAACACGGTGATGCGCGCCCTGGAGTGCGGCCTGCCTGTCGTCACCTGCCGGGGACGCTTCATGCGCGGGCGGCTCGGCAGCGGAATACTCGAACGGCTGTCGCTTCCGGAGCTCGTGGCTCAATCTCCCGCCCAGTATGCCGACCTCGTCCTATCTCTCATCGAGAATCCCGTGGCTCGGTCGCGCGTCCGCGATGAGCTGCCCGAGCGCCTGCCGCGAGCGTACCGCGACCAGTCGGCGGTCGACGCGCTCGAGCGCTTCCTATTGGAGATCGCATGAGCGTCCAACCGAACTCGGCGTCTCTCCGCGCGGCGGAGCTCGCGTTCGTCGCTGGACGCGAGCACCAGGGCGCCGAGATCCTGAGGTCGCTCACGACGGCGGAGCCGCTGAACGCACGACTCTGGCACGGCATCTCGGCCCTCGCTGCCCGGGTCGACCGTCCGCTCGAGTCGGTCTCGGCCGCCGAAGCCGCCGTGCTTTTGGCGCCGATATCCCACGAATATCGACTTCAGCTGGCCGATGCGCTCCTGCGGATGCGCGAAATCGCGGGCGCCATGACTCAGTATGAGATCGCCTCATTCGACCGGCCCGACGATGCACGCATCGCTGCGGGCCGTGCGGCAGCGCTCGACGCGTTAAGGCCTGCACGAGAGCTTCCGGCGGCGACGCGCGCCGCAGCCGAGCGGCTCTTCGCGGAGGGCGAGCGTCTTCAGTCGCAAGGCAAGCAAGCGGAGGCGCTCGAGGCATTCCTGCGCCTCGCGCGCCTGCTGCCCTGGATTGCCCCGCTGCACTACCGCATCGCCGGCCTGCTCCAGGACAGTGGGCAAGCTGACAAAGCCCTGTCTCATTACGAGCTCGCAGCGCGACTGCAGCCCGATCTGTTCGGCGCGATGCACAACGCGGGCAAGCTCGCTGCGAGCCTCGGACACGTGGAGCGCGCCTGCCGCTACCTGAGCGGGGCCCATCGGTTGCGCCCCGGGGATGGGATCAATCTGCGCCTCGAGCTGCTCCTGGGCGCGATCCACGACTCGGCGGACGGGATCGCGTTCGAGCGCGCGCGCTACGAACGCGGGCTCGACCGGTTGCTCGAAGCGCCACCACGCATCGAAGATCCGCTCAACAAGGCCGACTTACCGACCTTCTATCTCGCCTATCACGGCCTCTGCAACCGCGAGCTCAACGTCAAGCTGGCGCGTGTCTTCGCGGCGGCTGCCCCGGAGCTCACGTGGAGCGCGCCGCACTGCATCGCGAGCGCGCGCCGGCCTGGACGGATCCGGATCGGGTTCATCTCGCGATTCCTGCGCACACACAGCGTGGGAAAAGTCGCCCGGGGACTCATCGCAAATCTGGGCCCGGAGCGGTTCGAACGCTACGTGCTCAACATTCCGCCGGTAGTGCTCGATGAGACGGCGCGCTCGATCCGCGCTCACTGCGATCACTGGCTGACGCTGCCGGATTCGCTCGAGGCGGCTCGCACGCAAATTGCCGCTCTCGAGCTCGACATCCTCTTCTACCAGGATATCGGGATGGAGCCGTTCTCCTACCTGCTCGCGTTTGCCCGTCTCGCGAAGGTGCAATGCGTATCGTTCGGTCACCCGGATACGACCGGGATCGCGACCATGGATTACTGGCTCTCCACGGATGTCTACGAACCCCGCGGCGCCTCGGCGCACTACAGCGAGCGTCTGGTCGAGCTTCATGCCCTGCCGACACTGTCGTACTACTTCCGGCCGCAGGCGCCGCAGCGGCTCCCGAGGCGTGAGGAGCTCGGGCTGCCGAGTCGTGCGCACCTGTACATCTGTCCTCAGACGCTGTTCAAGCTGCATCCCGACTTCGACGGACTCGTCCGCAGAATCCTCGAGCAGGACGGCGACGGTCGCGTCGTGCTGTTCACGGCGCACTGCGCCGTATGGAGCGCGATGCTGCAGCGGCGCTTCCGCCGCACGATGGGCGAGCTCAGCGAACGCATCCAGTTCCTGCCGCGTCAGAGTTACGCGCGCTTCCTGCAGTTGCTCGGTGTTGCCGACGTGGTACTCGATACGCCCCACTTCAACGGAATGAATACCTCGCTCGACGCGTTCTCCGTCGGCACGCCGGTCGTAACGATGCCCGCGGCCTTGCAGCGCGGCCGCTTCACACAGGCGATGTACCAGGCGATGGAAATCGACGACTGTGTCGCGAGCGACGCTGATCGTTACGCGGCCCTGGCGGTCGACATCGCGGGAAATCGGGAGCGGCGTCACGCGCTCGGCGAGCTCATACGGCAGCGAAGTCATCGACTCTTCGAGGATCGCCGCGCACTCGATGAATTCGAGCGCTTCTTTCTCGCCTCCCATCAGAAATCGATCGGCTAGCGAGCGCGCCGATCCCGCCGCATGCGCAGCCGCAGTAAGTGAATCCCCTCGCGCCGTGCCACTGTTCTCGATCATCGTCGTCGACTATCAGGGTACAAACTCCCATGAGACGCTTCTGCGCGGATTGAGTTCGATCGACGCGCAGACATTCAGGGACTTCGAGGTCCTTTGCTACCACGATGGGCCCCTGCTCTATCCCGATCGCCTGTTCCCGCATCCCGTGATCTGTACCGACCGGCGCTACGGCGATTGGGGGCACTCGCTGCGCGACATCGGCATAAGGCAGGCGAGCGGCGACTACATTCTCCACTTCAATGCCGACAATCTCCTCTATCCGAATGCTCTCGAGGTGATTGCGCTGGAGATCGGCCGCGGTCCGCGCCTGTTCGACGAAACGGGCTCCGCGGTCGATACCAACGACATCGTCATCTTCCCTGTGAAAATGTGGAACCTGATCAAGTTTCGAACGGTCACGATGCAGATGAAGGGGCCCCCGAGCTTCTTCTTCATTCTGAACGGCGCACCCCCCATCGTTCAATACATCGATTGCATGCAGCTCGTGATGAAGCGCGAGCTCTGGCTCGCGGAAGGAGGCTGGCACGACAAGCGCGAGCTCGGAGACGGCTTCATGTACGAGCGCTTTGCGCACAAGTACGGCTATCGCACGGTGGGCCCCGTGCTCGGAGAGCATTTCTAGTGGCGCCGGAACCGCAAGTGCCGAGAGGCTCCTAGCCGAAGACAAACCTGCTCGAAAGCAGGCAGCGAAACGCCTTCGCGAGGTCGGTCGCCTCCTTGTCATAGAACGATGCGTCGATGCCGTCGATCGACGCCATGATGTCGCCCGGGTAGTACTGCGAATCGAGGGCGAGCAACCGACGAAAGGCGAGGTAGGTCGTCATGGTCTCATTCGTGTTGCCATTCGCAGATTTGTCGGCCATCGGAGAGAGCATCGTCAGGAAGGGAAATGCCACGACCGCACGCAGCGCGCCGGAGCGCACCCATTGTCGCAGGAGGAGATCATAGGGGACGTCATGGATCTTCACTTGATCAATCAAGTGCAGCAGCTTGGCCTTCGATTGGCGCTTTACGATGTACGCATCGGCACCGCTGAACGGAATGGTCGCCAGGTCGATCGCAGCGATCCTTCCCTCCTGCTTCAGTGCCCGATGGAAGAAGATGGTTCCCACCAGGTCGGCGAAGTTTCCAAGCAACGCGCTCAGCAAGACGAGGTCGGTTGCTTGATCGAACAGCTGCGGGAGCTGCGGCGCCAGCCGGAATGTGCTGGGTCCGAAGAGCGCATCGTCCTCCACGATGAGCGAGTGTCCCGCATCTTCGAGCGATGCGGCGATCGCCTTGCGATGTGAAAGCAGGCAGGCGATTTCGCTTGCACGTATTTTCCCCGGCAGGCCGCGCGATTGGACGAACTGACCATCGACAGCTTCCACCCTCGTCAACTTCGCGGATACCGGAGCGAGCGTCCGGAAATTTTCTTCAAGGGCTTTGCGCCGGTCGGTGGCACCGGCGAGATTGATGAAGTAGGTGTTCAAGGGGGCGATTCTCAAACCCTCACGCGGGGTGAGAGTCAAAGAGATGCTGCAGTCTCGAAACCGACTCCGGCGAGACGGCGTTCGCGATCAAGACTAGCAAGTCGGAGCGTCATTGGAAAGTCCGCGCGTCGCCGACAACCGTGAAATAATATTGAAACGACGAAGCGCCCAAACTACTCCCGATGCGCAAGCCCCCCACGCCGCAGCCGAGCGGTACAGCTCTCGGCAGTGCGACTGCCACTGCCTCGAGGGCCGGTCAAAGCCATTCCGCGCTGCGGGACGCCATGCAGAAGGCGCTCGCGTTCTATCGCATGGGTACGTGGATCCAGGCCGAGCGCATATGCAGCGGCATTCTGCGTGCGCACCCCCGTCATTTCGACGCGCTGAACATGCTCGGGAGCATTGCGGCGCAGTCGCGCCGCACGGAGGAGGCGGCGGGTCTGCTCAAGCGCGCGGTGCAGGCGCGGCCAAACGACGCGGGCGCACACAACAATTACGGCAACGTGCTCAAAGACCTCGAGCGTCACGAGGATGCGCTCAGAAGCTTCGAGCGAGCGTTGAGGCTCCGGCCGGTTTTCGCCGAAGCCCATGTCAACCGCGGCAATGCGCTCCTCGCGCTGTTCCGTTGCGAGGAGGCGCTCGCAAGCTACGATGTGGCCACGCGAATCAGTCCGAGTTTCGCCGAGGCCTGGTTTAATCGGGGAAATGCTTTGAGCGAGCTCCAGCGCCTGCAGGAAGCGCTCGCGAGCTACGAGCGCGCGCTCGCGATCAACTCGCGGCTTGCCGGAGCCTGGGCGGGTCACGGCAACGCGCTCCTGGCGCTCGACCGGTGCGATGGAGCGCTCGCGAGCTACGAACGTGTGCTCGCCTTGGACCCGAGCCACCCGTGGGCCTACGGCACGTGGCTGTATGCCAGGATGCGTCTGTGCGATTGGCGCGGTTGGGACGAGCAGATGGCGGAGGTCGACGCGAGGATCGGTCAAGCGAAGGCGGCGACGACCCCCTTCATCGTGCTCGCTCTGAGGGACTCCCCGGCGCTGCAACGCCGGGCCGCAGAGGTATGCGTGCGGGAGACTGCCTCTTTGCGACAAGCACCCTTGCCCTCGGTCAACCGTCCCGCGGGTGAGAGGATCCGTCTCGCCTACTACTCCCCCGACTTCTACCGGCATGCGACCGCTCATCTGGCCGCGGAGTTGTTCGAGCTGCACGACCGGGACAAGTTCGAGGTGCTCGCGTTGTCGTTCGGGCCGGATCACCACGACGAGATGCGCGAGCGCCTCATTGCGGCGTTTGACCGCTTTGTCGACGTCCGCGGCCGCTCGGATGGGGAAATAGCGCAGCTCAGTCGCGATCTCGGAATCGACATCGCCGTGGACCTCAAAGGGTTCACCATGGGTCATCGGAGCGGAATTTTCTCCCGGCGTGCCGCGCCCGTCCAGGTGAGCTACCTCGGATATCCGGGCACGATGTCGGCGCCCTACATCGACTATCTCATCGCCGATCGAACGGTCGTGCCTGACCCGAGTCGTCGCCACTACGCGGAGCAGATCGTCTATCTGCCCTTCAGCTACCAGGTCAACGACAGCAAGCGGCCCGTAGCCGAGATGACCGTCGATCGGGCGGCGCTCGGCCTGCCACGCCGCGGCGTGGTGTTTTGTTGTTTCAACGCGGCGTACAAGATCGCTCCAGACCTCTTCGGAAGTTGGATGCGTATACTTCAGGGGGTCGAGGGGAGCGTCCTTTGGCTGCTGGAGGACATACCCGCGGCAGCGGCCAATCTGCGGCGGGAAGCGCAGCAACGAGGAGTGGATGCGAAGCGTCTGGTATTCGCGCCGCGCCTGCCCGTTGCCGCGCACCTGGCACGCCATGCGGCGGCCGACCTGTTCTTGGACACGTTCCCTTACAACGCACATACCACCGCGAGCGATGCGCTCTGGGCCGGAGTGCCCGTACTCACCCAGATCGGCGAATCCTTCGCCGGGCGCGTGGCCGCAAGCCTGCTCAACGCAGTCGGCCTGCCGGAGCTGATCACCGATCGGCCCGCGCAATACGAGTCCCGGGCGATCGAGCTGGCGACCCGGCCCGATCGGCTGACGGCTGTGCGCGAGACATTGCGACGGAACCGTTGCACGGCGCCGCTGTTCGATACTCGATCATACGTTCGCCATCTGGAGGATGCGTACGAGCAAATGTACCGCCGCTATCACGCTCGCTCGAGCCCCGGGCCGATCTACGTATCGGCGTAGCCCGAGCCACCTCGTCTCATCGAGAGTGAGCCCGGTCGACCCACCGGGGCGTTGAGCGGCTGCCTGCTTGCTCTGCGCCCCCTCGATCCAAATGGATTGCTTTTATATCAACCTGGATCGCGCCTGCGAGCGTCGAGAGCAGATCGAGCGCAGCTTCGGCCTTCATCACGCAGCAGGCTGGAGACTGCATAGATTCGCGGCCCGTGGTGTGCGGCATGTTCGTGAATCTGCGGTCATTGGGGCCGCGAGTGAAGCCGCCAAGGCCTGCTTCTTGAGTCACCGGGAGGTCATTCGTGCAAGTCTTCAGGATCAGCGTCCGATCTTCGTGCTCGAGGACGATGCGGTTTTCGGCACACAGACGTGCGCCGCCATCGAGCGGCATCTGGCTGGCGCATCGATGCCGCCCTGGGACATCCTGTTCACAGACGCCTTGTTTCCGGACATCGCGACGATGGCTTCACTCGTGCGCATGCGACAGCGCTGGCAGTACCAGCGTGTCGAGGATCAGGTCGCGGGCTACTTCTTGATAGACATGGCCAAGGTGAATTTCGCGAGCTCGACGGCGTACATCGTCAACGGTCAATCGAAATCGAACGTCGTGCAGCAGCTCGAGTCCGCGAAGCAAGTCGATGCTCCGTACGACCTTTTTCTCCGCCGACTCGTCCATGGCGGTCGGCTGAAGGCGTTGAGCATCTTCCCGTTCGTTACCACGCTCTCGGCGAATGCCGATTCTTCCCAGATCCAGAAAGTAGGTGCCGCGGCGACGGATCTGATCTGGAATACGTTCCGTAGACTGATGTGGACGGACCGGAGCCTCGCGCAGGAACAAGCGGCGCTCGAGCGGATCGGGCGCGAGCTGTGCGACGAGGACTCCCGTTCGATCGGCACGATCTTCGCGGGAATGACCTCGAGACGATTTCAGCTGAAGTGATCGGCGATCGCCACTCCGGGCCGTGTCCGGAGCGAGTGAGCTGCCGCTGGTTGCGCCCATCCGCTGTCACATGCCCGTCACGGACGGCTTGCAGGGCACTACGAGTCGCGGCGCCACGAGCGTGCACGGCTCTGGAATCTAGACGATCCGGTCCGCAATGGCCCAGAATCACGCGCCATGAATGCGGCTGCGTCCATGGAGCAGCGCAGTTCTGACTTTGAGCGGACCTACCATCGGACCGCGCGGCGCCCAGAGTCACCTGATGCAGCACTGCCCTGCGCGCCGTCACCATCGATGTCGATGTGACCGAGATCATGAAACTCAAGCCCGCCAAAATCGGCCCCAACGATGCCTGCTCCTGCGGTAGCGGCAAGAAATACAAGAAGTGCTGCGGGCGGCCGGATGCGGTATCGGCGGTTGCGGTGACACCCGAGCCGGCACCACCCAATGTCCCGCGAATGATGCAGCTGCTGCGGTCGGGCCGATATGCCGATCTGGAGACCGAGGTTCGCGCAACGCTTGCGATCCACCCGGAATCGGCCGTGCTTTGGAGGCTCCTCTGCACGGTAGCGCGCGCGCAGCACCGCGATCCGCTCGGGGCGCTGCAAACGGCCGCGCGGCTGCTGACCGCGGATTCAGCGGCGCCGAGCAGCCCCGACAATGCCGCGCATGCGTGCGAACGGCTCGTGAAGGTGCACAAGAACCTGGCAAGCGCTCTGTGCGAGCTCGGTCACCTCGAGGAGGCTGAGGCGAGTCTGCAGCGTGCCCTCGCGCTCGAGCGCGACTCCACCGACACCCTCACCCGCCTCGCCACGGTACAACGTCTGCTGGGTCGCGAAGCGCAGTCCGAGACGAACATCGAGCGCGCACTCGAGATCGACCCCGGGTGCGCGCCTGCAACCATAGAAAAGGCGGAATTCGCAACCGAGCGCGGCGAGTTCGAGATCGCCGAGACCCTCTATCGGGCGGCCTTCACGCGCGATTCCAACTCGGCCATTGCCTGGGCCGGCATCGTCGCGACGCGCCGCATGACTCCCGCGGATGATGCGCCGTGGCTTACTCAGGCCGAGCAGCTCGCCGCGCGGCCGCTGCGGCCGCCGGAGAGAGCGCGACTTCGCTTCGCGATGGGCAAGTACTTCGATGACATCGGCGAGTACGACCAGGCCTTTGCGAGCTATCGGCAGGCGAACGAGCTCGTGAAAACCTATCGGCCGCCGCACGACCGACGCCAACTGTCGAGCAGGTTCGAGCGCGTCCGGCAGCTCTACGACGGCGAGTGGATCGATTCCACCCGGACGCGGGTGGGAATCGAGCGGCGACCGATCTTCGTGGTCGGCATGCCACGCTCCGGCACTTCGCTCGCCGAGCAGATCATCGGTTCGCACCCGGCCGCCTTCGGCGCCGGGGAGCTCACGTTCTGGGAGAATGCATCGCGGCGCGTGGCTGCGGGGCGCCTCGAGTCCGGCCCGGACCCGGCGCTGTTGGAGACGCTGGCCGTCGAGTACGACGCACTGCTCGCGACGCTGGCGGGCGATCGACGCTACATCGTCGACAAGATGCCCGCAAATTTTGCGAACCTCGGTATGATCCGTGCTGCGCTGCCTCGCGCACGCATCATTCACATGCGGCGCCATCCGATCGATACCTGCCTGTCAATTTACTTTCAAAACCTGCCCGTGTGGCACACCTATGCCAACGACCTGGACGATATCGCCCACTATCACGACGAGTACGGGCGCCTCATGAGCCACTGGCTCACGGTGCTGTCGCCCGACACGATCCTCGAGGTGCCCTACGAGGCGCTGGTGGCGGAGCCGGAACTCTGGAGCCGCCGCATGGTGGAGTTCGCGGGTTTGCCCTGGGTTGAGGACTGCCTCGACTTTCGCCTCACCCGCCGCACCGTGCGCACTTCGAGCCGCTGGCAGGTGCGGCAGAGAATCAACACGGCCTCGGTCGAGCGCTGGCGGCGCTACGCCGCCCATGTGGGGCCCCTGCGCAGGCTCGACCCCGCTCTGCCCGAGGCCTGAGCGGCAGCGCGATTGCCGCGAGCTGAGCGGCCGGTCGGCGAGTCATCCGGCGACATCGAAGGGCTCAGGCTGCAGTTCAGCCTGGGAGCGTTCGTACATTCTCAGGTAGGCGCTTTCGAGGCGTCGCGCAAAGGCGGCGGTATCGAAAAGCGGTGCCGTAAGGCGGTTCCGCCTGAGCCGCTCGCGCAGCTCCAGCAGCCGGTGCGGATCAGCGGCGAGCTCGACAGCGCACCGTTCGTACTCATCCGGGGTGGAGGTGACGAGCTCAGGCAGTCCCACGGCGCCGAGCAGACTGGCGGCCACGCGCCCAGCGAACGACTCCCCAACTCGGGTGATGACCGGCAGCCCCGCCCACAGCGCATCGCTTGCGGTCGTATGAGCGTTGCACGGCGAGGTATCGAGGAACAAATCCGCCAAGCGCTGGCGGCCCAGATGCTCCGACGGCGGCGCGCGTCGCGCGAATATCAGCCGGGATGCGCTCACGCCCCTCGCCTCGGCTGCCACGCGCAGGTTGTCGCAGGCGGCGCCGTTGTCCTCGAGGAGCCAGAGGATGCTGTTCTCAACCCGCCGCAGAATCCGCATCCACCCGTCGAACACGGGTGGCGTGATCTTGTACGCCCCATTGAAGCAGCAGAACACGAACGCGCCGGCGGGGAGACCGTACCGGGCGCGCTCCGGCGCGCCTTCGCCGATCGGACGCATGCGGTCGTTCACCTGGTAGCTTCCCGGCAGAGAGACGACGCGCTCCGTGTAATGCTCGCGGCTCTCCGGCGGCACGAGCGTCGAATCGGCGATGAGGTAGTCGATGTAGGGCGCGCCCATCGTCGCAGGATATCCGAGATAGCTCACCTGCACCGGTGCCGCCCGGCACGCGAAGATGCCGGTTCGCGCGCCTTGCGTGAAGCCCTTGAGGTCCACAGCGATGTCCACTTCCAGAGCTCTCGACAGCTCAGCGATCTCCCGGTCCGACTTGTCGTGCACGTCGAGAAACCGATCGAACGCAGCGAGCAAGCGCGCTCTCATCTCATCGTGTGCGCTCGCACCGAGGCAGAACGCCATGACGTGAAATCGCGCCCGATCGTGGTTCTCGAACAGACCAGCCACGAGATTCGCGGTTGCGTGGCGGTAGAAGTCCGCCGAGAAGTACGCCACCCGAATCCGCGCGTGGCGGGGATGCTTTATGAGGGGTGGCAGCGCTTCGCTTGGCGGGCAGGTTTTGGCCACCCAGACTTGCGCCGCCCGCCTCTGCAGGCTCGGCGAATCTGACAATCCCAACAGGAAAAACGGTGCGGTGACCGTCTCGCCGCGCTCGATTCTCGCCGCGAGCGTCGCTGACGTTGCTTCCAAGTCGCGCCAATCGCAGAGGCGCATCCTGGTATGGAGCCACGAGCCGTAAAGCCAGGGATGCTCCGGCTCTCTGGCAAGCGCCTGGTCGTAGCTCGCAAGCGCTTCCCGGTACCGCTTGAGATCCCGCAGCACGTTACCGCGATTGACGTAGGCGTCTGCCTTGTCAGGCTTTATTGCGGCCGCGCGATCATAGCTCGCGAGCGCCGCGTCGAACCGGCGTAGATCGCTCAACACGTTGCCGCGGCCGTTGTGAGCTTCCGCATACTGGGGGTTGAGGCCGATCGCGCGGTCGAAGCTCGCGAGCGCGGCTTCCAGACGCCGCAGTTCGTGCAAGACAACGCCGCGGTTGGCATGCGCTTCGACGAAGCCCGCTCGTGACTCGAGCGCCCGAGCGTACGCGGCGAGCGCCTCCTCCAGGCGCCGCATCTCGCGGAGCACGTTGCCGCGATTGTTTTGCGCCTCGGAGTAATCCGGCTTCAGCCCGACCGCGCGGTCGTAGCTCGCGAGCGATTCGGCGAGACAGCCCATCTGTCGCAAGGTGAGCCCGCGATTGTTGTGGGCTTCGACCAGCGCGGGGGCGAGCTTCAGCGCGCGGTCATAGCCCTCGAGAGCATCGTCCAGCCGGCCGAGCTTCCGCAGAATGTTTGCGCGATTGTAATGGGTGACCGCGTCTTGCGGTCTTGCCGCGATCGCGCGCCCGAGCAGTTCGACAGCCTCGACTGGACGCCCGGTACGCGCAGCGATGAATCCGAGCAGCGTCAGAGCCTCGAAATGCTTCTCATCGAGTGCCAGTGCCTGCCGGCACAGACGCTCGGCCTCGCTCCGGTCACCAGCGCCGTACAGCACGCGCGCGAGCTGCACGGCTCGTTCGAGGGCAGATCGCTCCGTGTCGCTCAACTTCGCGTCTGGAACACGACCGTGATTGGCTCCGGGATGTCCGGGGGCGGTGCCTCGGAGATCCGGGTGAGCGCCAGGATCCGTTTCCTCACTTCCTTGTCCTTCTCGCTCGCTCGATCGCCGCTCGAATCGGCGAGTAGCACGCGCTCAACCGAGCCGTCATGTCGCAGCCATAGCCTGAAGGTCGCCCGATAAGTGCCCTTGCGAAGCTCCGCGTCGTCCTGCAGAAGATTGCGCAGGTCGGTCTGCAGCACGCCGGCGTACCACTGGTAGACGCTGCCGCCGCCTCCGGCGAGCAGATCCCGGCCACCCTGGTTCGCCATCAGACCAAATGCATCGCTCCCGGCCGCGCCGGCTGCATCCAGCCCCAGGTGCGCACCCGGCGGCGGTTGACTCGACGGCGTCGGCGCAGGCTTCTGCGGCTGGGCGATATCGACTTTCTCTTCAGGCGGCGGGGGCGGAGGCGGAGGCTGGTCCGGCGGTGGCGGCGGTGGGCGGACCAGGTGAATCTGCTCCACCACGGGCGGCGGCGGTGCGGCGGGACTGTTGAGGAAATTTCGCATCAGCGCGAAGGCACCTGCCGCGACCGCCGTGATACACGTTCCGACGACGGCTACCGGTAGGAGACGCTGCTTTTTCTTGCGCTTCACGGTCATTCGCGTGCCCTATTTCACGATCCGCTGCGTCACGAGCCCGAGCTGCGTGATGTCGAGTCGGCCGAGCAGATCGAGCACATCGACGACGTGCTGGTACTGGATCGTCGAGTCCGCCTTGATGATGACCGGCAGATTCGGGTCGGCGGCCTTGTACTGACGCAAGTCCGCCTCGAGCTCGGTCATCGTCACCGGAAAGGTGTCGAGATAGATCGTGCCGTCCGCACTGATGGTGATCGCCTTGGTCTTGTTCTCGGCGAGGCTCGGCTGCGCGCTCGCCTTGGGCAGGTTCACCTTGATCCCCTGCACCGTCGCAGTCGTCATGATGATGAAGATGACGAGCAGCACGTACGCGAGATCGAGCATCGGCGTCACGTTGATCTCGTCGTAGATGTCCTTCTCACCACCTGCCGCGCCGGCCATCTGTTTGCTCCGCTTGGACGTTCTCTCAGGAGTAGGTCTCGGCGATGCGCGCGACGAACTCGTCGGCGAACACCCGCATGTCCGCGCTGATCTCCTTCACCCGGCTGTTGAGAAAGTTGTAGCCGAACAGGCACGGAATCGCGACGCCGAGACCGGCGACCGTGGCGACGAGCGCTGCTGCTGTCCCGGGCGCGATCGCATTCACGTTCACGTCCCCCGAGGCGGCGATCGCCGCGAAGGTGATCATCACCCCGACGACCGTGCCGAGAAGTCCGAGGAATGGACCGCCGGAGATCGCGACGGTGAGCCAGACCATCTGGCTGTTGAGCTGCTGGGTGAGCCGCGTGAGCGTCGCATCGAGGCTCGCGCGGATCGCCTCGATCGATTGCACCGAAAGCGAGCGCACGCGATCGGCGCCCGCTGCCTGACCCTCCAGGCGCTTCATCGTCTCGCGCATGCCGTGGTGGTAGAGCGGCCAGAGCGTGGAGATGCCGAAACTCTCCGGGCCTTCGACCACCTCCTCGTCGTCCTCGTCTGGTGCGCCGAGCTTGCGCTCGAGCGCCGCCGGATCCGCCGAGAGCTTGTTGAATTCGGCGAGGAAGCGCCGATTTCCGCTTGCCACGCGCGCGAGGAACACGCCCTTGGCGCCCATGATGCTCATCGCGATCAGGAACATGAACGCGAGGATGGCGATGATCACCCACCCATCGAGCGTCACATTGCGGAGCGTCGTTGTGAAGTACGACTGGCTGCCGCCTTCGTACTGTGTGTCGGCTCCGTACACCACGAGTGGCGCGATCAGGCCCTGGCTGCGCGCCGCTGCCTTCAGCCAGTCGTCGCTGCGGGCGATATCGGAGACTTCGAGCTCATCGAGATCGCCCGTGTAGTAGTCAGAGCCCATGGCGGAGCCGCCGACGGTAATGACCCCTGCGAGGTCCTCAGATTCGGCGTTCGCATGGGCGGCATCGACTCCATCGACGAACAGGGCGAGCTCTCCGCCCCCGATACGCACCGCCAGATGATGCCAAGCGCCGGTCGTGAGCTGACCGCTCTGCTGCACGCTCACCGGTGCACCCCCGACGCTATAGCGCGCGAAGGCCTGCGTGCCGGCGATTCCGAGCACGAGCTCGCGACCCTGATCGGCGAGCTGCGCGACGTAGGCGTTCGACTGCGGAGCCGCGAAGCGCACCCACGCCGAGAGTGTGAAGCCCTTGCCGGCCGCAAGGTGAGCGGCACCGTTCGCTGGAACGGCGAGGATCTGATTGCCGGCAAACTTCGCACCCGCCCCGATAATCGAGTTGGGAGTCACCTGCGCGGTGAACTGCGTGGGCTCGGTCTTGTAGGCCGTCGCGTCCTGCGGCGAGCCCGGTGGGGGCCCGAAGTGGTAGACGAGCGCCTGGCTCACATCGTAGGTGCCCGCAGGGTCGGCGCCGCTCGTCGTCGCCTTCGAGTTCCCGTAATAGAGAAAAATCTTGTCCGTCTTGGCGCCTCCCGTGAGCCTCGGGACGCGCACCCACAGCAGGGCGATCTGGGCCTTCGAATCGAACTTCTCGATGTGGAACTTGAGGGGCGTCTTGTCGTCGGAACCGACGAATACGAGGTCCGAGCCGTCGGGCTTGGTGTCGTTGAAGTACTGGAAGTTGCCGAGACTCAGCCGAATCAGCACGGGCACATCGGTGAGCGGTCCGCGGATGTCGGCGCCCGACGGGGAGAGATCGAAATCGATCTCCTTACGATATTGCCAATCGCTGTTCCACCATGCCCGGGCCTGCTGGGACCACGCCCCTCCGAGCATCGCTAGCATCGCGAGCAGCAGAACCCGAGAACGGTTCATCAAAGGATTCCTGAATTGAGAGGGCAACGGAGCCGCCGCTGTCCGCGCTCGAGCTCGAGTCGCGGTACCCGCTGGGGCAAGGGATCGGCAACGCCGCCCGCGTTCGACCTCGCACCCCCCATTGGGTTCCGGCGCAGCGAGGCCGACCATTATTCGGACGGTTTATGACGGTTTTGTTTCAATTTCGAGTCCGGCTCAGGGTTCACCTCCAGATGAGGGGCCCGGGGCTGGAGTCGCTTTGTGCGCCGAATTCGTGCGACTCTGTCCACCCGCCGCAGGACTGCTCACCGCAGGAGCCGCCGGGTTCTGGCTCGCTGGCGCAGATGGGCTCGGTGTCGGTCGCTCCGGCGGCGCCGCCGCCGCTGCCGCCCTTAAGCTCTCCGACGTGACCCGTTGCTCGGCAGCCTGGGATCGGTAGTCGTCGGTGAGGTTCTCCAGGCGCGTCTGCGCGAGCCTCGTGAACGGGTCGGTCCTCGCAAGGCGCGACCAGAACGACTGCTTCTCCCAGCGCGTGAGCACTTGCGCGTTGAGCTTGAAGAGCGCCGCGTTGTGATTCTCACAAACCGAGAGCTCGCGCGCGCGCGTCTCGAGCGACCGCCTGATTGTCGCTCGCTCGATCTCCGTCTGTCGCAAGGTGTTGATCGTCTCGCGGAATTTGGCGACGAGCTCGTCCATGCGCTGCTTGTAGAGCGCCAGGTCCTTCTCATCCGCAGCGCGCTGAGCGCCGCTTTGGGCGAGCGCCGCCATGTTGTCCCGCACCCGCTGGTCGACCGCCTTCTGAGCACTCTTCAGCGCGTCGCGCTCCTTCGTCAAGTCGTCGAGCTGCTTCTTCATGCGCGTGTTGTCGGCTTGCAGGCTCGCGCGCTCGGAGGTGAGCTCCTGGATCTGCTGGAGCAGCACACCGTTCTCCTCGCCGCCTCGACGCTCGACCTGGGCACTCGCGAGCCCGGACGCCATCATGAGAATCGCGAGACCGGCGGCCGCGGTCAACGATCGAGGCGAATTCACGAGCGTCTCCCATTGGAAAGGCGCTGCGATCGTAGCCTCGCATCGCCGGCTCGTCGAGCCCTGATCGGGTCATCACAGATTCATCTGCCGCAGCTAGTCTGTTTGGTTGGGAGTGTCGAATGACGATCGGGGCGGTTGCGGTGGTCAGGTGGTTGCGCGTTCCCTGGATCCCCGCCCTCGCGGTTCTACTCACCGCCTGCGGCGGCTCGAGTGGCGCGCCGAGCAGCTCGAGCGCTCAAGCCGAGAGCACCGGCACGGGCTCGAGCAGCTCCAGCTCGTCAAGTAACTCGAGCGCCGCGATTACCTACACGGTCGGCGGTACCGTTGCCGGGCTAAGCGGCAGCGGCCTCACCCTCGGGGACAATTTGGGCGATAGCCTCACGGCTACTGCGGACGGTAGCTTCGTCTTCGCCTCGGGCTACGCGAGCGGCGAGCAGTACGGCGTGAGCGTGACGGAGCAGCCCTCGTCCGAGCTCTGTACGGTAACCGCAGGAGCGTCAGGCACGATCGACGGAGCCAACGTCACGAATGTTGAGGTCGACTGCCGGGCGCCCCCGACGTTCGCGATCACGGAGTACCCCGTCGCGGGCCTCGCCGCGGGTCTTACGAACGTGAGCGATGGCAATCTCTGGGCGCTCTCCTCGCAACAGTCCTCCGGCAACGGGACGGTCGCCTGGACCAATGACCTCGAGCAGATTGCACCGAGCGGCACGGCGAGCGCGGTGCCAATAGTGGGCGCTCTTGCCGCGACCACCTCGCCCCTCGTCACGCTGGCTTCCGGTCCGAACGGACCCGATGTGTGGGTTGAGAGTATCACTGCTGCCACGAGCTCGAGCGGCGCCTCAACGACGTTCGTCTCCCTTTCAGCGATTGCCCCGGCTCCGTCCAGCTCATCGAGCTCCTCCAGCTCCTCCTCGAGCAGCGCGGCCGGAGGGACACAGACGGCAGCACTGGTGCTCGCGGGTTCGACCGCGGTCTTAGGCCTGTTCGATGGCTGCGGAAACCTTTGGTACGTGAGCCCGAGTGCCTGGACGCCCGGCACCGATACCACGATTGGGACGCTCGCGCCAACGACACCCTCCGGGGTCGGTAACGCCAACTGCCCGGCGGGCGCGAATACGCAAACGACGGTGACACTGACAAACGCCGACGTGACCTCGATGGCGCTCGGCCCCGACGGACGGATCTGGTTCACCTCCCAAGCGGCGAACGCGATCGGCGTGATTACGCCGTTCTGGATGTATCCGCAGCAGTCAGGACAACCTCCGCCCCAGACAACGCTTGCCACCTGGACGCTTCCCTCGCACGCCGATGACGTGAGTCCCTCGGGCGCCCTGACCGGCAGCGAGCCGGACGGCATGGCACTCGGCAGCGACGGTAACATGTGGTTCGTCGAGCGAGCGCAGCCGACGATGCGCATCGGCTGCTTCAGCCCTCCCTACTTCAATCCGAACGCCTCGAGTGCCGTGCCACCTTCCTTCGTTGAGTTCACTGTGACCGATGTCGGCGGCTATCAGCTCGGTCCCAACATCAACCCCGGGCCGGACGGAAATCTGTGGTTTTCGATCTGGAGCGATCAGGTCGGCCACATCGCACCCGTGTGCAATGCCGGCATCGCTCCTCAGATCGCGCTATCGACGGTGCCGAGCGCCGATGCATGGCCGAGCGCGCTGACAGCCGGGCCGGACGGACGGATGTGGTTCACCGAGCCGGCAGACTTAGCCCTCGCAGGCGGCCAAGTCGGCGCGGTCACCGTGACGGTGCCCGCGCCGGTGAACGACAACTTCGCGAATGCCGCCGCGCTTCCGAGCGATGTGGGCGCCGGGGTCGCATCGACGAACGATTACCAGGCGACGGCCGAGTCCGGCGAGCCATCCATCATCAGCGGGACTGCGCCGGCCCGCACGGTGTGGTGGCGCTGGACCGCGCCCGCCAACGGGACGTTGGCCGTGAGCACGTTCGGCAGCAGCTATGAGACCCTGGTAGGGGTGTTTGCATACGCGCCAGGAGGAAATTTCTCCAGCTTTTCGGGACTGGCGCCGTGCACCGCAGTTGGCACGGAGACCCAGCCGTGTCCGCTGGCCTACGACCATCAGCCAGGACCCGGCCTCTCCAATCTCGCCCTGGCCGTGACCGCCGGGACTACGTATGCCGTCGACGTCGATGGCAACAACGGCGCCACCGGGGTGCTGCTCCTCGACTGGCAGTTCACGCCCTGATCTCATGCCGCATGGAGCGACGCAAATCGCGCTTTACGGGCGCCGAATCGTACCTCACGCGCCGCGCATCGTTGCCTGCCTGCTGTCGGTCGCGATTGGTGCCCAGGTAGCGATCACCGTCGCGCACCTGGTACGCGCTCGTACCGTCCTTGCAGGCGGGATGTCACCGAGTCCTCTTGGCAAGGCGCCTCGAGCGGGCCGAGCTGACCGAGCCATGACGGTTGCCGCGACGATCGCGCGTGCACACCTTTTTGGCGCGGCTCCTTCTGCGCGCTCGCTCGCTGCGCGTTTCAACGCCCCCCCGACGCGGATGCCAGTAGTGCTCTCGGGGATCCTCGCGACCGATGACCCGAAGACGGGGCTCGCGATTCTCGGTCCCACGGCGGACGCAGGCAAACTGTACGCGGTCGGACAGAGCATCCCGGGCGGAGCACACCTGCATGCCGTCTACGAGAACCAGGTGCTGATCGAGCGCGATGGGGCCATCGAGTCGCTGAGGCTGCCGGGCGAGTTCGGGCGTGGCGTTTTGAGGACGGTGGCGCTCGTGACGCCTCCGCCGCCGGACGTTGCGGATGCAAGCGCCGACGGTCCGCCGCCGCTCATCGGCGGCGTGATCAGCCCCCGATACTCAGCCCGAGGCACGCGCCGTGGATTTCTGCTCTATCCGGGCCTCAACATGGCGGCATTCGCGGCTCTCGGGCTCAAGCCGGGCGACCTCGCGATCGAGATCGATGGCAAGCCTCTCGACAGCCAACTTGGGGGGGGCGCCATCGTGCACGCGCTCGATTCCGCCCAAACCGCGATCGTCACGATCGTACGCAACGGCGCGGAGCAGGAAGTCAACTTGAATCTCGCGCAGATCCCCACCTCGTCCGAGGACTCTTCGCAGCCGTGACCTGCCGGGGAGATCAAAAACGGCCGACGACCTCGAGCTGCCAAACATCGATCGTGAGCGGCGGCCCATCGATGACCTCGAACGGCATGTAGCGCAGCCGCGTGTACACCCGGTCGGTGATCCCCAAGTCCCCGCCAAGAATATAGCCTTTGTCGTTCGTGCCACCGAGGTGATAGTCCTGGTCGGTGAAAGCGTCGACCACGGCGTCCCGCTGGAGGTAGCGATATCCCACGAAGAGATCCCACGCGAGCGAGTGGGTCAGGTCCGGGGTCCCGAAGCTCAGCTGACTCTCGTAACCCTCCACCCGCGGCCGCACGTCCGTTCCCGGCGCCACACGTTCCGCCACCGCAGCTTCGTCGTATCCGAGGTTCTTGACAAAATCCGCGAACCAGCTCAGCCGATGGGCGGGCGTCACCATCCAGTCCGTTGCGAGCATCGCATCGAGCTCGTGGTACTCCGCGGCGAGCGCGAACGTGTCCGTCGCTCCCTGCGTGTTTGCGATGTCGAACACCGTATTGCCCTTCTGGAAATAGGGCGGCGCCGTGTAGTTCGTGGTCGTCCCGTAGAGCGAGTTGAGCTGGCCGGCCATGTGATTGAAGTCGTAGTAGGCGATCCCCAACCGAACCCGATTGCCGCTCTCCCACTTGAAGTCGAAGCCGGTCTGCCCCGCATAGAGCCACTTGTTCGTCGATTCCGGGCCGAAATCGTACGTGAGCGGAGCGTATTCCTCCGGAATCGCGCCGACCGTCAGAAACCAGGACCGCGGCGCACTCGCGGGACCCCACATCCGCACCCGGTAATCGGTGGAAAGGCCCTCGAAGGTGACATCCGGCATCCAGACGAGATCGCTGTAGAAGAAGGGGTTCGGGTACTTGCCACCCCAGAAAGTCAACTGCTGCCGCTGTTGCGAGTCGCTCCCCGACCAGCCGAGATAGGCAAGATCGATGTCGGTCGTGTAGCGGCCCCCATACTGACCCTCGACCTGATTGAGGGAATCGGGATTGATGAGGGTGCCCGTGCCAAAGCGAGCGCCGACGAACCAGCCGCCACTCATCGTCGCGTTCATGTCGAAGCGCAGCCGCACCAGCGGGTAGTAGCGATTCACGGTGGTATCGAGATAGGCCGCATCGCCCGCCTGATTGATTCCCCCGGCCGCATTGATCGCCGTGTAATTGAGGTAGTAGTTCTGCGCGTTGTTCCGGGAGTAAAGATCCGCCTCGCCGCGCAGCCGCACATCGCCGCTGAATTTGATGCGCTCGATCCAGTCCGGGAGCGCACCTGGGACTCCCCAGCCTTGCTGTTTCGCGTCGGCAATGACCTGTTTGGTGACCTCCGGAGTAACCTGCTTCGCGACTTCCTGCTTGATCTCGTCTTTCACGATTTCCGGCACGTACGGCACGCGAATCGCGTTAGCCTCCTCTTTCTCCTGTTGCGCCTTTTGCGCGGCCGCCATGCGCGCCTGCTCCTCCGCCTTCGCTTGCGCGTCCCTCACCATCGCGTCCGCCTGCTCGCGCGTGATGATCCCGCGCTGAACGAGCGCCTGGAGCAGATCGACGACGGTGTTGCGCAGCACCTCGAAGCTCTGATCCTGCGCAGACTGAGATTGTGCGGGAGGCGCGGATTGTGGCGGGGACGGAGATTCCGCGGCGAAGCCCGGCGATGCGAGCGGCAGCGCGAGCAGCAGGACCACGGCAGGGCCGAAATTCTTGGACATACGACTTGACGTTCTTGTGACACGCGATGAACTGCTAGGCCACGGCGACGCGGAATTCGACCCCCTGTGCGCGTCGATCAGGCCCCGCCCAAATTCAAAACTCCGATTATTTCCGGCCAACGTGACAGTAGTGTGGCTGGGGCCGTCACCCACGGGATTTGTCCCTCTCATCTGAACGCTTCGGCATCGAGCGAGCCCGAACAAATGCGCCCAGTCCGCCGAAACCATCACTCTCCCGCCGCCTCCGCGCACATGAAACTGTCATGCTCGGACGCGGAGAATTCAGTATTTCTCGGCGCAGGGTCGGGGTAAAAATGGCCGCTCAGATCTTCCCGCCCGCCTCGGGTCGTGGTGCGCAGCAGCGCGGCTTCCACGTCGTGCACGTCCGGCCTCCCGGGTACGTGCACACGGAGGCGCTCACGGAGCTTGCGGAGTGCGTGTATTTCGGGCTGCGGCGGCTCGGGGCTCCGGCATTCTACCGCGCGCCTCCCGACCGGCCCGTTCGTCAAATCATCATCGGAGCGCATCTGCTCAGCGAACGAGGATTCGCCGCGCTGCCCTCCGATGCGATCCTTTACAATTCCGAGCAAATCGAGCCGGATTCGGTGTGGCTGAAAGGCGCGTATCGCGATGCACTACGAGCGCATCCGGTCTGGGACTACAGCGCGGAGAATGTCCGCCGGCTGCGCACCCTGGGCATCGAGCAAGTCCGGCACGTGCCGCTCGGATACGTGCCTGAGCTCGCGCGGATCGCACCCGCCGTCGAAGAGATCGACGTCCTGTTTTACGGCTCGATCAACGAGCGGCGCAGGTACATTCTCGACACCCTCCGGGCGCGCGGTCTCAAGGTCGTCGCGTTGTTCGGCACCTACGGCGAGGAGCGCGACCGGTCGATCGCGAGCGCCAAAGTCGTGCTGAACGTTCATTATCACGAGGCGAAGATCTTCGAGATCGTACGGGCCGCATACCTCTTCACGAACGCCAAGGCCGTCGTCGCCGAGTGCGACTCCGATACATCCTTGGAGGAGGACCTCAGAGACGCGATGTGCGCAATACCCTATGCGCGGCTCGTCGACGCCTGTTCGGAGTTAGTGCATGACTCCGCCGCCAGGCAGGCGTTGGGAGAACGGGCGCATCGTGTCTTCGCGCTCCGCCGCGAGGAGGATATTCTCGGCCGCTCTCTCGAGTTAGCGCAGCCGAACCCCCCAGCGAGCGCTACCGCAGCATTCGCGGCAGCGCCGCGTCTGCCGGCGACACTCCACATCGGCAGCGGCAAGGACTTCCGGCCCGATTGTTTCAACGTGGACATCGACCCGGCATGGGGACCTGACGGAGTCCTCGACATCGCGTCGCCGGTGCTGATCGGCTCGTCCCTCGAAACGGAGCGGTTCGGCACGATCACGCTGCGCGAGGAGGCCTTCGAGCGCGCCACGGCGTTCGATCTCCTCGAGCACATTGGCGATTTGCCGGCCGCCATGACCAATGTGCTGCGGCTCCTCAAGCCGCACGGAACGTTCGAGATACTCGTGCCATACGACCTGAGCCACGGCGCTTGGCAGGACCCGACGCACGTTCGTGCCTTCAACGAGCGTAGCTGGCTCTACTACACCGACTGGCACTGGTATCTCGGTTGGATCGACGCCCGCTTCGATGTGATGAGCATCGAAGCGCGGCTGAGCGAATTCGGGAACGAGCTGCAGCGCGCCAACAAGGCAATGGACGAGATTCTGCGCACACCGCGCGCCGTCGATTCTCTGTTCGTTCGGCTCCGCAAGCGCTACCTCCAGGAGTCCGAGCGCAGCGAGGCCATGAAGCGCCGGCCGGGTGCGCGCCGGGCGCAACCCTGAGTGATCGACGCGAGGCCCGCCTTTGAGCCGAGCGCGAAGTGAGCGCTACTCGAGCCGGTCGACCGCGAAATCCTCTGGCGCCCGGCCCTGCTGGGAGAGCTCCCACATGTGATGATAGGCGCGCTCCAGATGCCGACAGTACCGCGGCGAGTCGAACAGCGGGAGACGCGTACGCTCCCTGGCGAGTCGCGCTCGTATTCCACGGAGCTTCGCGGGATCACGCGCAAGGGCGAGGACTAAACGCTCGTAATCCTCGAGGGTGTCCGTGATGAGCTCGCTCAAGCCGACGGCGCGCAACAGGCTGCCCGCCACTCGCGCAGGGAACCCGCGGCCAGCGCAGGTGACAACCGGCAAACCCATCCACAGCGCGTCGCTCGCGGTGGTGTGGGCGTTGCACGGCAGTGTGTCGAGAAACACGTGGGCGAGGCGCTGCCGCGCCAAGTGACGTTCGGCCGGCTGCCGCTCCGCAAAGACGAGGCGCTCCGGCGCCACTCTTCGCCGCGCGGCTTCCTCCCGCAGCCGTGCCGCTGCCCACGGGTTGTCTTGCAGCAACCAGAGCACGCTGCCGTCCACCGCCGAGATGAGCCGCATCCACACATCGAACACCGGCTCTGTGATCTTCCAGTTATTGTTGAAGCAGCAGAAGACGAAAGCGTCCTCCGGCAGTCCCGCCTGCGCTCGCGACGGCGTCGCTTCCGCAACCGCGCGTTTGCGGTCGTTCACCTGGTACGAGTCCGGCAGATACGCGATGCACTCCGAATAGAAGGAACGCTCGGGTTCGGGAACGACAAAGGAGTCGGCGATGAGATAGTCGATGAAGGGCGCACCCATCGATCCGGGGTAGCCGAGATAGTTGACCTGGATGGGCGCCGGGCGATAGGCAAAAACGCCGCTTCGTGCGTATCCCGTGTATCCCTTCAGGTCGACCGCGATGTCGATCTCCTGCGCTCGCAGCCACAAGGCCGTCTGCAGATCCGATTTTGCCGTCGCGTCGATGAATGCATCGGACGCGCTCGCGATGCGCTTTCGCACCTCGCTACCGTCGTCCGCGGCGAAGGAGACTGCGAGGATCTGAAATTTGCGACGATCGTGTAGCTCGAAAAGCTCCGCCATCAAGTAAGAGGTCGCATGCCCGTAGAAGTCGCTCGACAGGTAGGCGACTCGGATGCGGTCGTGCCGGTAGCGCGGCGGCGGCGCGAGCGGCGGACGGGCCGCCGCGATCTCAGCTGCGTAGGCCCGCGCCGCCGCCAAATGCTCGCTCGGTTGATCCGAGACGGTGAGCACGAGATGTGGATCCGCTTGCGCGACGCCATCCGGCAGCGCTCGAAGTTGCTGGAATGTCGAACGTACCGCCGTCCAGTCGCACACGCTCCGATAGCCATGCAGGAGCTGACCCAGCGACGCCTTGTCCGCAGCGTGTGCGAGCGCCCGCTCGAGGCACTCGAGCGCTTCCGGTAGGCGCTGGGTCAAGGTGATGAGTGCCCGCCCTTTCGACCGCAGAGCGAGCGGGTGTTCCGGGTCGACCACGAGGGCCTGCTCGAAGCTCGCGACGGCCGCAGGCAGAAAGCGTGCGGCAGCGAGCGCCGCGCCGAGATTACAGTGAGCGTCTGCGGAATTCGGCTTCAGCTGCACGCACCGCCGCAGCGCATCGATCGCGTCTGCAACCTGACCGTTCTGGAGCAGCACACTCGCCCAGACGAAGTGGGCTTCGAGCAGGTCGGGCTTCAGCGTCAATGCCTGCCGCAGGTGCGTGAGCGCGGCTGCGAGATCGCGCTGCGTCACGAGCGCCCTACCCAGCCCGTAGTGCGCCTGCGCGAGCCTCGGCTTCAAGCGCACCGCTCGGCGCAATGGCGCCAACGCCTCGTCGGGTCGGCCGAGCTGCGTCAGCGTCAGACCGAGCTCGGCAAGCATCTCCGCGTTGTCTGGCGATACGCTCTGCGCGCGCTTCAGTGTCTCGAGTGACTCGGCTGCCTTGCCGGCGCTTCGCAGCGCTCGTCCAAGACAGTTGAGCGCCCGGATGTCGCGCGGCTCTGAGTCGATCGCGCGGCGCAGGCACTCGATCGCACCGGGTGCATCGCCTGCCTCTTGCTGCGCGGCCGCGAGCCCGAGGAGCAACTCGAGGCTCGGGGGCCGAGTGCTCGCCGCCGCCTGATAGGCGCGCACGGCCTCGGCAGGCCTCTTGCGCTCGAGAAGGGTCCGCCCGAGGCTCAGCCAGGCCTGCGTACGAGCCGGATCGAGCGTCACGGCGTGCTCGAGGAGCGCAATGCCGCGATCCGCCTGATTCAGCTCGACAGACGCGAGGCCGAGTAGCTCCAGCAAGTCGGCGCGGGGAGGTCCGGCACACAGCAGGTTCTCGCATACCGCGGCCGCCTTCTGATATAGACCCCGGCGGAATAGGCGCCGCGCCGACTCCATCTCGTCGTGGCCGGTGTCCGCTTCATGCGTGGACTGGCTCGTCACTTGCCGCTCTTCCGACCCAACGTGCCGCGTGCACGCAGCGGGCGAATGCTGCAGCCGGATCACCGGCGAGCGCTCACCCTCCCGACCCATGGCCGGCGCCGCTCACCGCCGCCGTTCTCGGAACCTCCTTGGATCCCTGGGCGAGGAGCTTCTCGAGATCAGGGGCGGCCATCGCACCGCCCACTCGGTGACCGTTCTCGAGGAACATCGTCGGAGTGCTGTAGATGTGCAGTGACGTGCCCAGCGCCTGCAGTTCGTTGACCGGATCGCCCGCACAGCTCGCGCCGGGAGGTGCCTTGCCGGCGCCGGGAGGTGGCTTACGTTCGAGCAGCCACTGCGTCCACGCCGATGCGCGATCCGCAGAGCACCAGATCTCGTGGGCGTGGACGGTCGCGCCCGGATGCACACTCTCGAGCGGGTAGAGGAACACATAGATCGTCACGTCCGAGATCGAGCGCATCGACTGCTCGAGCTGCCGGCAATACGGACAGTCCGGATCCGCGAATAGCGCCAGCTGCCGCTTGCCGTTCCCCTTCACGATCTTGATCGCGCGGTCGAACGGGAGCTTATGGAAATCGATCGCCATGTGCGCATCGAGCTGTTCCGCCGAGAGATCGCGGCGGTTGCGTGTGTCCATCAGCCGTCCGACGAACAGATAATTGCCCGTCGCGTCGGCATAGGCCACTTCGTTGCCCACGAAGACCTCGTAAATTCCCGGTACGGGCGCGGGCTGCACCGCGTCGATGCTGAGCTTCGGAAGCCGAGCCTGCAGCGTGCGCTTGATCCGGCCGGCGACATCGTCCTCGGCACGCAGGGGCGCGACGACACCGAGCAGCCCGACCCACGAGGCGATTGCCACCCAGGAAATGCCGGCAACGCGCTTCATGCGGAGAGCTCCGAATCGAGAGATCGACGGGAGGGCGGAGCGTAGCCGACCGATGTGACAGCTCTGCGACTGCCTGGCGAGCTGCGGAGTGGGCCACTCCGCGGAAGAAGAGCGCGGCCTCTCCCGCTCGGTTCGCTGAGGGTTCACCTAATCGTTGGGTGGGCTCAGGCCCGGGAACGAGCGAGATCGTCGAGGTCCACGCGAACTCGCTGGACGACGCTGTCCCAGTCACCTGGCCGGTCCTGTCGATACAAACGGACGGTGGGATACCATGGACTGTCCGTCCGGTCGAGCAGCCAGCGCCAGCAGCTGTCGAAGCGGTTCAGAATCCACACGGGCTTGCCAAGCGCACCGGCGAGGTGCGCCGTGGAAGTGTCCACTGCGATGACGAGGTCCAGCTGCTCGACGAGCGCCGCAGTGTCCGAGAAGTCCGTGAGCAACGAGGAATGATCGGTGAGCTGCGGCCCATTCCAGCCCTGCGCGATGAGGCCGGCGAGCTCGGCTTCGGCGGCGTCTCCCTTCTGTAAGCTGAAGAACTGCGCGTCGGTATGCGCGAGCGGCGCAAGCTTCGCGAGCGGGATGTTGCGCCGCCGGTTGACGGGCCACAGCTCGGGCTGCTGGGGACGAAAGCCGCCGGACCAGACGAGGCCCACGCGCAGCCGGCGCCGCTCGCCGAGCCGCTGCGACCATTCGAGCACCTTGCGGCGATCGGCCGCGAGGTACGGTACGCACGCAGGGATGGTCGAGAGCGTCGTACGGAATGCGAGCGGCAGGCTCATGAGCGGGCAATGAAGGTCGAATGGCGGCAGCAGGTCCCCGTACGGCACCAGCTGCGCGACGCCGTCGAGACTTCCGAGCAGACCGACGAGCGGCTCTGGCACCTCCAGGATCACCGTGGCGCCGCGGTCCGCCAGCGACTTCGCATAGCGGCAGAACTGCAGCGTATCCCCCAGGCCCTGCTCACCGTGAAGGAGAATCCGCTTCCCTGCGAGCGCGACCTGGCCGAGCCAGAGGGGTTGCTCGAAGAGCCTGCGTGCTCCCGCGATCGGTCCATGTTCGTTCCGCCAGCGCGCCTCGAGATCGGCCCAGCCCGTCTCGTAATCCCCGGTCGCAAGCCGGGCGTATCCCCTGTACTGGATCGCGGCGGCAAAGCCGGGCCGAAGCACGAGCGCCCGGTCGTACGCCGCGATCGCCTCCTTAAGTCGGTTGCTCTCGTGGAGCAGAACGCCGCGGTTGAGGTGCGCCTCGACATCGGTCGGCTCGAGCGCGAGCGCTCGATCGTAGCTTGCGAGCGCCGCTTCGGGCCTTCCCTGGTTCTTGAGCAAGTTGCCTCGATTGACGAGCGCTGCCACATGCGCCGGATTCGCAGCGACCGCCGCCTCGTAGCTCGCGGCGGCCTCCTCGATCCGTCCCAGCAGTCTGAGCGCATCGCCCCGATTGAAATGCGCATCCGCAAAATCCGGCCGCAGCTCGATTGCCCGTTCGTAGCTAGCGAGCGCGAGATCCGGTCGCCGGAGCTTCTGATAGACGACACCACGATTGAAGTGGCCCTCCGCGAAGCCCTCGAGGATCGCGGTCGCGCGATCGAAGCTGGCGAGCGCCGCATCGAAGCGGCCTAGATCGGTGAGAATCAGGCCGCGGTTGTTGAGAGCCGCCGCGAGTCGGGGATTGCGCGCAATGGCTTCCTCGTAGCTCGCCAGGGCGTCCTCCAGCCGACCCAGCGCACGCAGCGCGACCCCCAGATTGAAGTGCGCGACGGCTTTACGGGCGTCGACCGCGATCGATCGCTTCATCAGCTCAACCGCTCGCGCCGCATTTCCCGCCTTGAGCGCAACCACGCCGGACAGGTGTAACGCCTCGAAGTGCGTGGGCTGCACCTCGAGTATTGCCTCATAGAGAGCCGTCGCGCGGTCGAGCTCGCCGCGCTTGGCATGCTGCCCCGCGCGTTCCAGAAGTGTACGCAGCCGCGCGGCTTCGGAGTCGATCTCGATCGCTGCCTGGGTCATGAATCTAGCCTTGCGGCCTTGAAGTCCTCCGGCTCCGTGCCGCCTTCATGGACGCGCCCCATGCGACGGACGTGTGACGCCGCGAAGCCTCGAGCCAGCTCGCCCGCCTCGGTGGCATCAGTGCGCTTTCTGCTCGCGCTTCAGACATGCCTCGTCATTCGGGCTGCAGTTCTGCTCGCCGAATCCAAGCACGAACACGTCGAGCCAGTTCAAGGCGCTCTCCGCCTCCGGGGCCTGCTGCTGCTGCTGCTGCGTCGGGGCGAGACTCTGCTCGCCGGACGTCATCGCTCCGGCCGCCGTTGTCGACGCGCCGACGACGCTCGCACCGAGCCCCGTTGCGGTCACCGGCACACCGACCTCCGTGCCTGAGACGGTGATGTTGCTCGTGCCCAGCACTTGCACGGCGACCACGGTCAGATTGCCGGCCGCGATTCCGGCGTCATTGGCGTTGATCACCCCGTGCGGGGCAAAGAGCGAGACGTTGCCCGGTGGCACGCCGGGAGTCGCCGACTGCGCCTGGATGCCGCTGCCGCTCCGCTGCGCCGTGAAGCTCACCGTGGGATTGCCGTTTGCGTCGTAACTCACAATCGGCGAGGGAGCGGCTACGGCCGTCTTGGACCCCGCACCCGCGTCGATATTCCCCTCCGTGGACCAAATGACGATGTTCCCGCCATTGGAGGCGAACACGCGGGATTGGTCGACGGAGAGACTGCCGTAGCTGAACGTGTCGACGTTGCCCGGGCCCTCGGCCACCAATCCGAGCTGGCTCGGCGTCTTCTGCAGCTGCGTTCCGAACGCGGTCGGCGCCAACGAGAGGCCGACGTCGATGCTGCCGCCCGGCGCGAGGAGCGAGATATCGCCGCTCTGCTCGGTGGACACCTCGCTGAAGTAAAGCGAGATATCGCCCGCGTAGGGATCGGTCTCACCCTGGCTCAAGTCGGGGTTGGCGCCCGGGAACAGCGTCTGGATCGCCTGGTAGGCGCCCGCGATGCTTCCGATTCCGTTGGCCGCCTCGCTCCCGTAGGTGTCGAGCACCTCGAAGAACAGCTGCTCCACGAACGCGCGCTGCAACGCTGCGCTCATGGAGCCGAAGATGGCCTTCGCCTGAGCGGCCGTGAGCTGTGTCGACCCGGTCACGCCTTCGACGAAGGCGATCAGACTCGAGTCGAACTGCGCGGACCCGTCCACGTACTGCGCGATGAAGCTCGCGATCTGCGGAACCGTGACCGTGCCACCGCTCAAGCCCGCCTCTATACTGATAGTCGCTCCGCCCGAAGGCAGGTAGGGATCCCCCCCCAGGAGATCCCCTGACGTGCCGGTGAGATTCCCGATCGTCACGATCCCGTTGGACGTGCCGAGGTCCACGTTTCCGCCGGCGGCGACCTCCAGCTCACCGGGCCCCAGCACTTTGATGCCGGCCAGGTTTGGGTAGATGTCCCCGCTCGAATCGTAGACGATGGGATAAGTGATGCTACCGCCCGCGGTCACCGAGGTGGTATCGGCCGAGCTCATATTCTCCGCCACCAGCTCGGGGTCGACGATATTGCCTCCGGCATAGACATCGACGGGCTTGGACGACCAGATTCCCGGAGGAGTGCCATTCCCAACAGCCGCGAAATTGACATCTCCCGTCGCGGCAATGACGAGCACCGGCGGGATCCCGGCTTGATCGTCGCCTTGGTGAATGGGAACCGATGCATTGACGAGCGGGTCGTTGGCCGATTCCGGATTGGCGCTGGAAATGCCGGAGAGCACGCTGCCGATCGTCGCAAACTGACCGAGTGTCGATTGCGGAGCTGCGACCGATGGCAGCAGCGCGGGATCGGCGCCGGCAACGGTGAGCTCGGCGCCGGCGTTGAAATTGACGGAGCTCTGTGCCAGCAGTTGCAGATCGCCGTTCGGGGCCGGATAGAGCACCAGATACTGACCGACGCTGATACTGCCGCTCAGCGCCTCGGCGCTCACCGTCTGCGGGGCGATCGTCAGTGACACGGGTGCGCCGCCGAGAGTGTCGGAAACGGCATCCTGGAATGCGCTGCCCGTGCCTGATCCCGGATGGACGAGCGAATCGCCCGCTGCCGCCGCGAGATTCGTGAAGCTCGATCCATCGATTGTGACGTCGCCTCCGACTGCCACGATGCTGACGGATGAATCCGGTCCGTAGGTCGAAAAGTAAGGTTGCTCACTTCTGCTTTCATCCACGCCGGAATTGAACAGAGTGGGATTCAGCACATCCGCCAGGCTCGCATTGCGCCGGCCCGTCACGCTGACCGCCGTGTCTCCCATCGCGATGACCGGTGCGATCCCGCCCGCGCTGATTCCGCCGTCGCCGGCCCCAACGTCGGTCCCGGCGGTGAGCGTTGCCGTCCCCTGTCCGACGTAGTACACCCCGCCCAGAATCGAGCCGCCGGCAACCACGTTGAGCGCCCCGCCGCCGGCCACGTTGAGCGTGCTGGACGCGATGCTCGATCCCACCAGCTCGCCCACCGTTGGGATGGCTGCCTGGAGATCGGTCACGTCGCCGCCGGCGTGCACCGTCACGTTGCCGCCGCCGAGTGCGCCGATGCCTTGCGAGAAGGCACCGAAGTCGACGGTCCACGACACCCAGGATTGGGGGGATTCCGCGCTAGGGCTCTGAGCCACGCGCCACAGCCAGCCGTTCACCAGCTGCATCTGCCCGGCGATGCTGTTTGCAATGCTCGGCTCGAAGGGCAGTGGGGACACCCCGATCACGTCGTTCCCCGCGTCGATGCTGACGTTGCCGCCGTCGATCGGATAGCCCAGCGGCGCAGTCCCGATGCCGAGCTTGGCGACGCCGCGTCCGGTCGGCTCGACCAATCCCTGGTAAGCGCTGGTGTCCGTCACACCTGCCGTATAGAGCGCCGCGGAAGCGTCCTGCAGCACGAAGTCATCGGCAGCGCTGACATCGATGAATCCGTCTCCGGTCCGCACGGTTCCCCCGATCGAGACATCGGGCGGCGAGCTGTCGCTCGTCATCGGGGGAGAGGGATTGACGCCGAGAGGATTGGCGGCAGTCATGTCCGCCCCGGCGACGATCCGATACGACCAGGAGTTCGCGCCTTGCGGAAGCGGGGTAAAGCCGCTGCCCGGCCCGTATCCGCCCTGAGCCGGCGTGAGCGCGAAGCCGTCGGTCAAGGAGGCGTCGATCGTGACTCCATTCGTCGCGCGTAGAGTGAGGATCCCCGGGACGTCCTGGACACCATTGGGATCGTCGAAGCGCCAATCGTAAAGATTCCAGTCGGAGTCGAGCGTGAGTGACCCTGTGCCGTTCGACTGCGGAGTCGCGTCGATCTCGATTCCCGGCAGGAGCACGAAGCTCGCATTCTGCGTCTCATGAAGCGCCCCGAGAATCTGATTCTCGTTCGCCGCGGTCATGAACGCGCTCGCGTTCGCGTACATGAGCGACGTAGTCGGGTTGAGATCCGCCTGCTGCAGCACGCCGTACTGGTACTGGTAGGTCTCAAAGGCCTCGAGCGTCGTGCTCGAGGCGCCTAGAATCGAGTTGTCGAGCACGATGCCGTTGCCGCCGCTCGTCAGCGCCTGCACCGTCTCGAGCGGGACCCGCAGGAGCACGGTCCCTCCCACTCCGGCGCCGAAATCTCCGGCCGGACCGCCTGCGACGTTGATCGATTGTGGGCTCAGGATCAGGGTTGCGCCTGGATTCTCCACGTCGAGCTCGACGGTGCCCCCGGTGCCGCCCGCCGAGCTCGCCTGAGCATCGATGGCTCCGTTGACGGTGATCCCGTTCGACGCAGATAGCGTCACGCTCCCGCCGCTTACGCCCGTGGTGCTGATCGCTCCCCGGTTGCCGATGTCGATGCTGCCCGCGTCGGCTTCGAGCGAAACGCTCTGTGCATCGAGGCTGCCCGATAGGAGATTGAGATCGCCGGGTCCGCGCAGCCATACGCTCACGCTGCCCGTGAAACCGGTGCCGAGCAGCGTGCTCAGGCCGTCGAGGAAGCTGGAGCTGTTCTGGCTGGTCTGCAGGCTCGATGCCTGGAGGCTGAGCGCCGATGTGCCAGCGCCGCTCAAGGCGCCATCGAGCTCGACGGACCCGGAAACAGCTGAGATCGAGAGCGACCCGCCGGCGGCACCGGGCGCTGCGGATACGTCGATCGCACTGCCTTGCGCGAGGTTGACGTTTCCCGCGCCGTCGAGCTGGACGGTTCCACCCGGACTTGCCACTTGAACGTCGCCGAAGGCCTGAACGATTCCAGCCACGTCGATGGATGCCCCGGAGTCGAGCACGATGTCGCCCGCGCCATTGGAATTCCCATTCGGTGGATTCGTGCTGAGGACGACTTGCCCGGAGGGCATATCGATCTGCGTTCCAATCTCGATGCTCGAGCCGGAGACGGTGAGAGCGCCGCCGAGCGCGGTGACGGCTCCGAGTGACGCGGGGTGAGATGGCGCGAGCAGGGCCACGGCGCCGTTGCTCGCAGCGAGCGACAGATCGATGCCCGCATCCGTGGTCACGCGGGAAGCCGTCACCGTTAGGTTTCCCGGCGTCGCGAGCGCCAGAGCGTCCTCGGTCGTCACGGAACTCGATTGCGCTCCGGAACCCGCCGTCGCGACGCCGGACGGTGTCGACGAACCGGCCAATGCATTCTGCGCATTGAGGAGGACACCGGATCCGAAACCGCTCAACGTAACCGTGCCGCCACCGAGCGCGATGTTCGCTGCATTGAGCACGAGCGATCCGGCGCCTGTGCCCTCATCCAGCGCCGACGGCGCCTGCCCCTGCGGATTCGTGGCGCTCGCCGTGGGATTCGTGAGTGTCATGGTGTCGCTCGCGCCGAGCGTCGCCACGTCACCTGTGCCACCGTATCCCGAGATCCCGGCGGTCTCGAGCGTCACGTTCTGGGCGCTCGCGCTCACGGTTCCGTAGACATCGATGGTGGATGCACTCTCGAGCAGAAGGCTGCGCAGCCCAGCGGCGTTCAAGATGTTCTGCCCCAGTACGACGCCGGTCCCCGCGGTACTCGCTGGCGCGTTGCCGAGTGCCATGCTGCTCGCCTGCACGGCCAAGTTGCCGCCAGAGATCGCGAGATTTCCGCTCGCCGCGATGCCCTGGGATGCATCGAGATAGATCGATCCTCCCGCAGCAGAGACCATCGAGCCCGACGCGAGCGTCAACAGACCCGCGCTGCCGGTTGTGAGACTGCGGCTGACGGTCGCCTCGGGGCCGGCGCTCACATCGAGGAACGCCCCATTTCCGACGAGCTGCTCGACGGCTGCGGGTGGTCCGCCCCCGGCCGGCGCGATCGTGGCACCGGCCTGAACGGTCAGAGAGTTCTGCGCGGCCACCAACAACTGGGCCGCGGTTAAGTTTGCGCCGCTGTCTATCTGCACCGACTGCGCGCCGACGGAGAGGTTCTGAAAGGAAAGCGCGAACGAGGCTCCGAGGCCCGGTGCGCTTCCGTGCAGCGTCGCAGACGTCTGCTCTATCGGTCCGGTTGGCTCGTTGTTGAGCTCATAAGCGCTCGCCGTGACCACCGATACCGATGTGACGCCACCGTTGCCATCGACGCCCGTGACAAGGAGTACCGGCGACCCCGAGAGGCTCCCGGTCCCGTCGAGCACGATCGTATCGCCGACCTCGTAGCCGCTTCCCGCCGATACCACCGTCGCAGCGGCCACCTCGGGGTAGGCCGAGCGCTCGCCACCGAGCAGCAGGCTCTGGGCACCGAGCGCATCGAGGCTCGCGGCCGTGACCACCAATGCCCCGCTCTGGCCGGATGCGCCGCTCCCTCCGGTGACCTCGATGTTGGCGCTCGAGATATCCACCTGCGCACCCAGGCCACCGGTACCCGGAGTTGTGTCGAGCGTTCCCGCGAGACTGAGTGTGGTGGATGCGTCGATTTGAAGGACGCCGCTGTCCTCGGGCAGCCGAGGCGGCGCAACGCTGACCGCTTCCGCCTCGGCTGTGAAGAACGAGTCTGCGCTGGTGAGGTTGTATTGCGCCTCCGCAAGGGGCGCACTGGGCGCGACGACGAGGGACGCGGGCGTCACGTCAAACCCCATCGTTCTCGAGCTGCCAACGTTGAGGCCCGCAACGGTGTAGTACCCTGCGACAATCGTTCCGCCGTCGTTCGCGGGGAACGTCTGCCCGGGCGCCATGTCCTGGTAGCTTGCGCCGCCCATGGGCGATATGAGATAGGCCCCGGGCAGCAGCGCGTAGCGAGCCGGAAGGAGGATGTACGTGCCCGCAGGCACTCCCGATCCGCCTGCGAGATAGACCGCATCGCCCGGTTGCAGCGTCGAGCCGGCCGACTCGACCGGGTCGTAGGGTGCGACGTTGATCCTGAGCCCCGGAATGATCGCGAATTCGTTCTGTCCGCCATTTGCCTGGGCGTACGCGGCCGAAAGCACGTCGTTCGTGCCGCTGGTGCCCGCCACGAACTCGTAAGCCTGCAGGTCCCCTCCGCCCGCGACGTCGATATCGGCTCCTTTCTCGACGCTCACGTTGGCGCCGTTGAGGGCAATGTTCTGAGCAGGTGGCGGAGTCCCGCCCGTGCCGAACACCTCGATGCCGTCGGTAGCGCCATTGGCTGCGTACCACTCGTACACCCAATCAAATCCGCCGCGGGTCGTGCCGAAGGGAATCGTCAGTCCGTTCGCCGAAGTCGACGTGAGGCTTCCCGCGCCCAACGTGAGTGATTCCGCATCGAGCGCGATCGTGCCAAACGGTGCTCGCAAAACACCGTCCTGAACGATGGTCGCGGCGCTCAGTGTCAGCACGCCTCCCGCAGACAGCAGATCCGAGTTCGGCCCCTCGGCACCCTGCACCGTGATCGACCCGGACGTGGGATTCGTATAGCTCCGCGCGACACTCGGGTCCGCCGAGATCACGAACTGGGTGAGCGTAGTCGGATAGATCTGGTCCGCAGAGAGATTTACCGTACCGTCGGCAAACAGGCCGCCGCTCACGGTGGTAGGCGTGAGGAAGACGTCGGAGCGCACCCCTTGCAGCTGCAAGTCGCCCGAGGAGATGAACGAGGCAGTGCTGATACCCTGAAGTGCGGTATACCCATACAGCTCGATGAAGCCTCCCGACACGTCTAGCCGACCCGTCCCGGAGGTCGCCGCAAGCGACCCTGTCCCAACCGTCGGAGTAAACTGCGCTCCCCCCTGCGCGCTCGCGACGGTAATCAGATCACTTACGTCCGAGCTGCCGAATTCGACATACGGCGATTCGATCTGCGCCGTGGCTCCGGGACTCACGGTATACACGGCGGCATCGAGCACGAGCTCTCTGGGCGCCGAAAGCGTCACATCGCCCTGAAAGTCGACGATGCCAGGCAACGTGGTGCCCAGGGGCGCCGCCTGAAGAGTCACGCTCCCGAAGCCGCTCGATGCCAACGTGTTGGCCGACACGGCCGCTTGACCGATGAGCCCCATCGGAACGGCAGTTCCCGGAGCCACGACGGTCGGCGTCGCGGATTGGCTTACGACGATGGTCGGCGACAGCTGGGGAGACCCTTCGTCAGTCACTTCCGTATTCGAATCGAGAGCGACAGTGAGTACCCCGCCTTCGGGCTGTTCGAGGCCGGGGCCTGGCGTGCCGGCGGCCGCTTCCATGGTGCCGCCGAGCTCGATGCCTTCGGCGGCCGTGAGGCTCAGCGTGCCCCCGGCCGATGCCACCTGCTCGCTTCGAGCCGCACCGCCGCCCACAGGCGTCGTGTCGATGACTCCCGACGCGCCGGCCACATCGATGAGCGAGCCGGGCAGCAGCTCGATGGATCCTTGCTGCGCCAGAAGAGTCACCGTACCTCCGCTCAAGACCTGTCCGGTGCGCAATCCCGCCGCGTCGACCGAGATCTGCGGGGTACCGGACACATCGAGCACGCCATTCGCGCCCAACCAGATCCCTTGGGACGGCTCGAAGCCTTCGAGCGGCGGCTCCCCTGCGAATCCCAAGTTCAACGAGATCGCTCCCCCTGGGGCGCGAAGCGTCCCGTCCTCGATCAGCAGGGTGTCGGAGGACACCGCGATGGATGCGCCGGGATCTGCGTCGATCGCGGCGCCGGTGCCGATCACGAGCGAAGGCACCGGAGGTAATGGAGACGACGGGTTGAAGCTCAGTGCAAGGCTGACATTGCCCACGCTATCGACGAAACTCGCGTTCGCGGCATAGGCTTCCGTCAATGCGAGCGAGACGGGGTCGCGCAGCAGTTCGGGCAGAAGCGTCACGGAAGCAACGCCGGAGAGCGATGCGGCGTTTGGCAGGTACGCGAAGTTCGCCGGGAGCCGAAAATTCTGCTGCTGCAGCGTGACGTCCGTCCCCGGTTCGACGGTGAGCGCTCCTTGGTCCGCCTGCAGCGCATAGGACCCGAAGCCGCCCGCGCTCAGCTCTGCGGGCGAGACCCACAGCACCGTGGGATCGCTGCCCGAGCAGTTGGCGCTCGCGATGCATACCGAGCTCGCCTCGAGCGAGAGCGATCCGCCGTCGTACAACGCGTAACCGCGCAGCGCACTGCCGAGGTACAGGAGCGGAGGCGCGCCCACCTCGCTATCGAGAGGGGTTGCCGCGGCGATGCGGATGGAACCGCCGGTACCGGCGACCAAGCTCCCGCTGGCTGTGTACTCTCCGCCCGCGGAAACGTCGATCACGCTTCCTTGCGAAAGATCGACGATCGCCCTCGTGCCGATCGCGGGCGGCGGATTGTTTGCATCCACGTCCGGATTGGAAGCTTTGAGCGAGATGCTGCCGCCCGAGATATAGAGGGGCGCGAAGTTGCCTTCCGGATAGAGCAGCGGATTCTCGTTGACCCAGGCCCCCTCGGCCATGAGGCTCGCATCAGATCCGAGGGTCAACGACACGGTGAGCTGCGTCTCGGGCGAGATCAGCGTCGGCTGTGCGATGGCGTCGATCGTGCCGCCTGGTGCGTTGATGCTGCCCTGGATGTCGATACTCCGTGCTGTCACGTCGAATGCACCGCCCGGCGTGAGGTTGATTGCCTGACCGGCCGGCTCGAGGAACGATCCGTTCGTGAACAGCTGAACGTTATCGAATGCGTTCGGCCCAAAGAGGTCAGGACGCAGGGTCGATGCAGTGTAAGTATCCGGCAGCGGATCTGTCAGCGGGTCAAACGGGCTGCCGTCCGCATTGGTGAGTCCGGGCAACACCTCGCCGGGCACCACGGTGATGTTCGCGACATCGAGGTCGCTCGAGTAGTCCGGCAGACCGCTGCCGGACCCAATCTCCAGGGTCGCGCCCTTCGGGACTTGGTTGTAGGGACGATACTCGCTCGTGGTAGGGTCCCAGTCCGAAGAGCTATCGGGCTGCGTCTGGTAGATCCCCGCGACAGTGTTTGCCGTCACGGAGGCGTCGAACACGAACCTGGGGGAGATGAGCTCGAGCGTTCCGGCATCCTTTCCCTCGATATAGCCCGGCGAGTAGATAGGCGGCACCGCCATGTACGTCTGGGAGACGCCCCACTTGGTATCGCCGCTCGTGGTGCTGTTGACGATCCCCGCATATTGCAGATCGGGCTGGGCGGAGGCGATGTTGACGACCTGGCCCGCACTCGTCACGAGCTCGGTCGTATCGAGATAGCCAGGCGTATACTGGATTTCTCCTCCGGAGAGATTGAGTTGTGTCCCGGGCGAGAGAACGACATCTCCGTGCTCGTCCTCGATGCTGATGGTACCGCCGGCAAGATTGCGCTCCGCAACGTCGTACTGAATGGCGTCGATCTCGCCGCTCACGTTCGCGAGCGGAGTCCCTTGCCGTATGTCCACGTACACCGTCGAGCCGTGCAGGAACGAGTTTCGCTGTTGCGGATCATCGGCGAGCTCGACCCCCTCGAGCTTCACCGGAATGACGTTGAAGCTCACCGGAAGCACGACGCTCGCGCCGGAAACATCGAGGAGCGCACCGGGCGCCACGTAGACCTGGCTGCCGTCGGAGACGGTGCTGGGTTGAGCTCCCGACGATGAACCGCTGGCTTCGATCGCAATCTGGCCCGCAGTGGCGCGAACCGTGCTGTCGTTCAGCAGTTCGATCGTCTTGCCGTACATCGTCACGTCCGAGGGTATCTGCTCGGTCGAAGCGCTCCAGATCGAGGTGGACGAGTCTGCCGCGTCCAACGTAACTTCCGTGTCGCTATGGGCCCCAACGGTCAGCGTGCCACCGGCATCCGGCGGCAGCGTCGGAGTGGTAGCGTAAGTCGCGCTGGAATCGAGCTGGAGCGCGCCCGCGCCCGACCTGTTGCCGGACACGAGGTAGATCGATCCGTTCTCATCGACACTCGTCGTGGCGGAAATACGGCCGAGCTGGTTCACCGCGAGCGCAGCAAGCGTGACGTTGCCGGTTGCAGCGCTGATCTGCCCGACTAGCTGGCTCGGTGAGGTGACGCTGCTGTCCGCGGCGGTGCCATTCGTCACCGTGCCATTGCCTTGTACGGCGACGACGATCCCGCGCAGCGAGAGGTCGCTCGGGTTGTTCTCGGCGAGGTAGACCTCGTTCCCCGCGGCAAGCACGGTCTGACCGCCGGGCGTCGTGATCGTGCCCTCATTGGTGATCGCGGGCGCGAACATGAGAATCTGCCCGCCACTCGCCGCGATGATCTGCGCGCCACTCTCGACGACGAGCGCGCCGCTCGGTGCTCCATTGGCGAACGGCTGGAATGCAGGCTGAGACTGTGCGGCGTTCGCTCCGGCGGGGACGTACTGCCCCGGGGCGAGAAGGCTGATCGTTCCATTCTGGGTCGCAATCGCATTGAGGTCGAGCGTCGAGGCAACCAGCCCCCCGACGTTGACCTGGGCATGCGGACCGAAGAGGATCCCGTTCTGATTGATGAGATAGACGTGCCCGTTCGCGTTCAGGGCCCCGAATATCTGCATCGGATCGGCCTGAAACGTGCGATTCAACGCAACCGCGCTCGTGCTCGGCTGCACAAACTGCACCGTGCCGTCTGCGGAGATGTTGAAGCTCTTCCAGTTGAGGATCGTGTTCGGCGTGGTCTGATTGACCGTGAGCTTCGAGCCAACCTGGCTCGCGGTCGCGTTGCCCAGCCCGACGAAGGCCGCCGAGCCGCACGCAGCGCCTGAGCAGGGCACGGGCAGCGTCGCGGCGTGTCCCATGGACCCCTTGCCGCTTCCCGCCGCCGACAGGATGGCCGCAACAGCGACGGCAACTTGACTCCGCTTCATGGCCCGTGCTCTGCGTGGATGGGTGGCGGTCAGAATCCGTACCGCACGGAGAAGTCGACGTGCGAGTCGCCCTTCTTCGTCTGAACGCCGAACACCATGGGGATCGCATAGTCGAGTGCGCCGGTGAGTCCCCAAGGATTCACGAAGCGCACGCCCGCACCCGTGCTCCACAGGCTGAGCCGCGCGAACTGCGCGGGCAGAGGATCGAGCAGCGTCGCGACGCCGCCATCGACGAAGGCGTACGTGTAGAGCTGGTTGAACGCAGGCACCAGGTGCTGACCGAGGTCCGGCAGGTGCAGCTCGAAGCTTCCAGCGATTCCGGTATCGCCGAGCGCCTCAGCCTCGAGGTAGCCGCGTACCGTGTCGACTCCGCCGAGGGAGAATTGCTCGTTGTTGATCAGCGGCGAGTCGGACCACTGTCCCGTGAATCGCCCGAGGAGCGAGACACCGAACGGCAGATTCTGGGTTGCCTGCCCCGAGAGACGCAGATAGAGATACGACGGGGAGGCCTGATAGCGCGCGTTCTCGAATTCCGTCTCGTAATTCTCCAGGCCCTGCACACCATAGTTGATGCCGAGGCTCATTGCGAGGGTGTTCGTGGGCAGGCGCCAGTTTTCGGCGTACGTGCCAGACCAGTTGATGTACTTGACGGGTGCCGTGACCGCGGTGGTACTCGTGCCATTGGTCGGGTTCGGGAGCACCTCGGTGTTGACGTGCTTGAAGTCTGCGCCGAGGTCGAGAGCTCCGGCACTCGCATCCGAGATCGTCATGGCGCGGTCCCAGTGCGCGCCGTAGATGTCACCGCTCCCGAGGACTCCCAAGGTACCGAGCGCGAGCACGTTGCTGCTCGTACGGCTGTAGGAGAAGGAGACGCTGTTCGGCCCGCCGAGCGGCGCAAGATAGGTCGCCGACTCGATCACGTCATTTCGCGGGTCCGACGGTGCAGTCTGGTACACGAGCGAGAGGCTGTGCTGCGCCTGCCAGAGGTTGTCGTAGCTCAGCGATCCCGTGACCCGGTTTGGCACCGTATCGGCCGTGTGGCGGTTGTCAAATTGCACCGAGCCGTGCAGAGGCAACTGATCCTTGACGTCGAGATCGACATCCATGGTGCCCGGAGTCGAGCCGGCCTCGAGCACCGGTGTGACGGTCCGATCGGCGGTCTCGGCATTGAGCACCGCCACCTGCTTTGAGAGTGCCGGTAGGTTCGGTGTCTGGCCGAGCTCGAGAGCTGGTAGCTGCGCGAGAATCTGCCGCCCGGAGAAGTACCGCTCGCCCCGCACGCGCACCCGCGCGAGCAGGCCCTCGGTGACCCGCAAGCGCACGATGCCCTCGCTCACCTCTTGCTCCGGAATGTCGACGTAAATGGCTCCGTAGCCCGCCTTCTTGTATGCCTGCTCCAGCGATGCGACCGCAGCCTTGACGCTATTGATGTCTCGAGAAGGCCCCAGATACGGGTACACCGCGCGCTCGATCACGCGCACCGGAAGAACGTGTGCGCCGAGAATGCGGAATTCCCAAATATTGAACTTGTTTGCTCCGTCGGCCGAAGCGGCCGCGTGCGCCGGCGCAGCGGCCGTCGTGGCCATCGCGGGCTCGGCTGCCGCGCAAATCGCCGCGAGCGCGCACGCAACAAGCGGGAGCCGCGAACGACCCATTTTGCTCCGTCTCATTCGCTCGCGCTTCGCACCCGCCCCGACGGCTGATTATAGGCCGACGAGCCACCGGGCCGGAACCCGGTGGCTCGTCAATCTTCACATCGTCCCTGATCGCCGTCGACTCTTAGAGTCTCAGCTACTGGTTGATGGATCCGCCGCCGAGCAGCGTACTTTCCGCAGGGGCATTCCCCGGCGCGTTCACCGAGTAAGCCGGCGTGTCACAGTTATCGACGGTGCCGGACGAGGCCTTGTCCCAGACGTTGCTCGGGTTCGTGAGCGCCACCGCCGTCGTGACGGGGAGCGGGCTCGCCCCTCCAGCATTCTTGGACGCTGGAGTCGCGTCACCGCCGTTCAGATTCGCAGTGCCGCTCGGATAGGGGAAGGTCTCGATGCCGTAGGCTGTGTCGTTGAGCTCCATGAACTCCGTCGCCCCGAACAGGCCCGTCAGGTACGTAAACACTTCGAGCGGCCCACCCGAGGGAATCACGCTGCTCGACACGCCCGCCGCGACGGAAGTGATGTGGTAAATGCCGTCGGTCGAGAAGTACGGCCAGTAGCCGTTGATCGTGTTCGCCAAGCTCGGCAGCACACCGTCCACCGCGACGAACCGAATCGAGTCATCCGCTCCGGTAAGTTGCGATTCCTTGAGCTCGGTGCTGGAGATGCCGATCGCCCACTTTCCCGCCGAGACCGCTTCCGTCGTATTGCTGTAATAGGCAGTGAGCGTGCCGCCTTGCTGCATGGTCTCCATGCAATTGAGGATCGTTCCCGTGCTCGGATTCGCCCACACGGTCGTGCCGTTCTCCACCTGCATCGAGAGCGAGGAGCCGCCAGGCGTCTTTCCGCAGCGCGCGCCGAGGAAGTATGCTTCGAACGAGCCTTCCGTTCCGGAGCCGTAGTCGCGCCGGCAGAGATACACATTGTTGTCGCCGCTCGGATTGCTGAGCCCGCCGATCAGGTTCCAGGTGTTGAGAGACCCGGTGTAAAGACCCGCGACCTGCGCCTTGGTGAGCGAGGGGGCGCACGTGGGGGAGTCGAGATTCTGATTGCCGTTGACGGTCGGGCATTTGCTCGTCAGACCCTCGGCGGTTTGCAGTGCGTAGTACGCGGCCTTGGAGATCGGGACACCCCAGATCGTGTCATATCCCGCCTTTGCGGTGAGGTAGGCCAATCCACTGGTCGGAATCGGGCTATTCGTGCTCGGATCGTTGAGCAGCGTCGCCTCGACGTCGGCCACGCCTCCGGTCGGAATGGCGACACCTGTGGTCGGGACGGAATCGGACGGGCAACCGTAGTATTCGCTGTACTCATAGACCTCCAGAGTCCCACCGTCGGCTGCCGGGAGGCTGGAGGATGCATGCAGGTCCCCCGAAGCGCAGTCCCCTTCGAGTCCGCCCGCGGTGTCCGAATCCATTTTCGCAGCGTTGATGAAGTTGAGCTTGGAAGCCGACCCCTCGGCGACGGCTTCGAGCGGCTCTACTCCGTTCGCCGAACCCACGACGGATTCCTTGAAGACGGCGATTGGCGTGCCACTCGCGAGACCGCCCTTGCCATTCGCCAAGCACGTCAGTACCCGGTTGGTGAAATTGGAAGGGGAGCTGGTGTTGTCCGAGGCCCCGGCATTGCCGTGAACGTAATAAACCGAGAGCGTGCTGATGGTCACACCGCCTGAAACGGTCGTCGCGCAAATTCCGTCGGTGACACCTGCCATCGTGTTGGTGATGGAATTATCGACGGCCGTCGATCCGCTGATGTAGGTGTTGGTGTACGTGCTCGCGTTGTAGTGCGTGATGTCCCAGGGGTTCGCGACCTGGGCGTGGGCTACACCGACCGCGGCTGCCGCAAGTGCGCTGCCCACGGCGTAATCGATCAATCTCATGACTTAACTCCTGTACCTATGACGCGCCCGAGAGCGCGCGAGTGAGTTGAACATTCCACGGGGAAGGGACCTCTCGCCAATCGAGAGGTCCTTTCGCCAGAGGTCAAGCGAGCGCGGCGCCACCCGTGCGCCGGCGTCGAGCGATTGCGCCCAGGCCGGCCAGGCCGGAGGCGAGCAGCCACGCGGCGGCGGGAAGCGGAACGGCCGAGACGGCTTCCGGAACGTTCCAGGTGAGATCGCCCGTCGTGCTGTTGAGGAACCAGAATCCGGCGCCGACGGAGTTGCCCTCCTCTGCGGGATTGACCGTGCCGCGCGCCTCATAAGGCTGATAGTAGAAGTTGAGCGCCGTCCCGACGCCTCCGCTCGTCTCACCGGTGCTTCCGAGCGAGCCGCTACCGAGATTCGGTCCTTGCGCACTCCAAGGTTGAGTGCCGGTGTTGTCGTAATTGATGCCTGCGGGCAGAGTGCCGGCTTCAGCGGTGAGGTGCTGGGAGACCGTACTCATGGCCTGCGCGGTGAACGTTGGGCTAGCACCAGCAGCCCAAGTGTATTCTCCGCCCTGACCACCGGCCGCCGACGCGGTGATATTGCCCGCATAGACGCCGTAGACCACGTCCGAGAGCGACGAGAAGGTGGACCAGTTCGGAATCACGCCGAAGTTGAGCTGCAGGACGGAACCGGAGTACACGGCGGAGTCCGGGCTCGACTCCGTGACAAACGAGCCCGTCGGTGAGCTCGGGCTCAGATTCCCGTTCACAGCTGTCGACAACTGGCTGTAGAGATAGTTATTGAGGTTTACGACCTCATTGTCTTTCGTGTTGCCGCTTCCGTCCCACACGGCGAGCATCAGCGTGTCGGGTCCCGGATAGGTGCTGCCCGGTGCATTGCTCGCATAGCCATCCGGCTGGCCGTCGACGGTGGGAATCGGCGCAAGCTGTGCGTGCGCGGCTGCCGAGGCCAGCGCGATGCCGACGGCCGCCGCAATGGGGGTTAATAGACGCTTCATGTTCTCGGGGCTCCTCTAGCGGATATGGTTTGACCGACTGTCGATGTGTCCTGCGCGGCGGGCAGTCCCTGTGCGACGCCAACCAGCACTCCCTTCGGTTGAAAACCGAAACCTCGTCACCCCCGCGCCGTCTTTAACTGCGACGCGGCGACTTGACAGGCCGACAGAGTGATGGGCGCGCATGACATATGCGTGAAGAATCGTTGAAGGCTCGCCAGTTCGCACCGGCTTGAGCCGCTCTCCATTGCGTCATCCGCCGTCGCAGTGCATGTGATGTGTATGACAAGCGCACTACGTGTGGCGCGCTGAGATCGCCGAAGCGATCGACCGCAAGCGAGCGCAGGCTCTAGCCTGAAGTCTTCTCGAGGCTGGCGAGCGCGATACGGGCCTGTTCGACACCCGGGAAGCTCGCCGCGCCGGCGAGTGCGGACTCGAGGTCCGCGCGGGCGCGATCGCGCTTTCCGGATTGGAGCTCCGCGATCGCGAGGTGAAAATGTACGAGCCGTGAGTCCGGCGCGCTCGAGGCGGCGTGCTCGAGGTCCGGGAGTGCCTGCTGCAGCTCACCGAGCTTCAAGCTCACCCAACCGCGGACGTCGAGCAGCGCACCATCGTTGGAGGACGCGAATGCGGACGTGAGCTGCCGGGCACGGTCGAGGCTCGCGCGGTCGGTGCGATACGTGGCGAGCAGGAGCGCGAGATTGCTCGCCGCGAGCTGCGAGTGGGGGTCGCGACGGTGCAGGCCGTCATAGAGCTCGATGGCTTCATCGGCACGCTGGTTACGGACGTAGTACGAGGCAAGCTCCACCACCAGCTGCGGGGAGTCGGGCGCCGCGCCCAGGCCAGCCTGGAGCGTGGCGACCGCCCCGGCAGCATCGTCCTGCGCTGCCTTGCAGACCGCCAGATTCCGGTAGGGGTACCACCACGCGGGGTCGGCAGAGATCGCCCGTTTGAGCGCTTCAGCGGCGCTCGTGTAGCTCTTGTCGGCGATGTAGACCTCGCCCAGCATTTCGAGTGCGAGCGCGCTCTTGGGATTCGCAGCCACCAGGCGCCGCAGCTCGGTGACCGCTTTCGCGGTTTCGCCCCGGGCGATCTGCAGCCGAGTCAGCGCGGCGAGCGGCGCGAACGAGGGCTGGATGGCGATCGCGCGCTCGTAGTTCTGCTCACTGTCCGCCCAGCGCTTGTCGGCCTGCGCGACGACTCCGGCCAGGTAGTAGCCCTCCGGCGCCTCCGGCAGCATGGCCGTGAAATCCTCCGCAGCCTTGCGTGCGGACGCGCGGTTGCCGTTTGCGAGATAGGCCTGCACGAGCGCCGCACGCAGCGCCGCATTCTCCGGCAGCTGCTTTGCGCCGCCCTCGAGGATCTTGATTCCCTGGTCCGGCTCGCGCATCGAGCGGGCATAGAAATCGGCGAGATCGATTCGCAGTCCGGCGTCGTTCGGCGCACTTTCGACGGCAGAGCGCAGCTCGTCCTCGGCGAGCAGCGGCTCGTGGTGCATGAGGTACGCCTGGGCGAGCAGGCGGTGCGCACCGGTCGAGCCCGGCTCGTCGCGCACGACCGCGCGCAGGTCGGTGATGGCGGCCAGCGGGTCGTTGCGCTCGAGTGCAAGACTGCCCCGAAGGGCAAGCGCCTCGTCGTCGCGCGGATTGATCCGCAGCACGGCCGCGACCTGTGCCTGCGCCGCATCGGATCGACCGTGAACCAGCTCGAGGCGCGCGATTCGCTCGCGGGCCGTGATCGCATCGGGCCCATCGCCATCGCGCTCGACGATCTCGTTGTAGACCGCTACGGCATCATCGATCGCCTGCGCGCGCTCGAGCAACGATCCGAGCCCCAGTCGCAGTGGGTAATCGCCGGGATCCTGGCTGATGTACGACCGGAGCAAGCGCTCGCCGTCCTCACGCGTGCGGTTCGTGCTCATGAAGTCGGCGAGGATGAGTTTGGCCTGGTCGCTGTGCGGGAGCGCCTTCACGGCGTTCTCGAGCGTCCTCTGCGCATCATCGGGTCTGTTGGTTTGCAGATAGAGCTGCGCGAGCTCGCTCCGGTAGCGCAGCCCCGAGGGTGCATCGGAGATCAGTCCATCGAGCTCGCGCTCGGCCTCCGCGAAATTCCCGAGCTTCACATCGAGATCGAGAAGGACTTCGCGCAGGTCGCGCGAGTGCCGGAGCCTCTGCAGCGTCGTGCGCAGGAGCGCAGCGGCGCGCGGAACCTGTCCTTCGTCTCGATCGAGTGCGGCGAGGAGTGCGACGGCGCGCTCGTTGAGCGGATCGAGCTGCACCGCCCGCTCCGCATCGACGCGAGCGCCCTTCGCATCCTTGAGCCGCGCCTTCGCCGAACTACGGACGACGAGCAGGTCCGCGTCGTTCGGGTGTTTGGCGAGACCGGAATCGGCGAGCTTCAGGGCGAGCTTCGTGGCGCCCACGAAGTCGTACAAGCGTCCGAGGGCGACCTCGGCCGGCTCGTCGTCCGGCGAGAGCTCGAGCACCGATTGGTACAACGCGGCGGCATCTCGCAGTCGGCCGAGCTGCTCGGCCGTGCGGCCAGCCCAGAGGAGCGATTCCGGGTCCTTTGGGGCAATTTGCATCGCATTGCGGAACTCGACGCTCGCCCTGCCGAAATCGCCGTGCTCGAAGTACGTCTTCCCGCGTGCGACGTGACTCGCACGCCGCGCCTCCGCACCCCCACAGCCCACGAGCACCGCGCCGAGCACGATCGCAATGATCGCCGCGGCGACGATCCGTTTTTTCATGATGGGTGCGTCTCCTCCGTGTTGGACGCTCGGCGAGCGCTGAGAACGCGCTTGGCGACCAATCCCGCAAGCAGTGCCAGGAGCTCGGAGCTCATCGTCCCTCCGCCACCCTTACCCGATGCACTGCTGATATTCACGGTCGCGGTTGCTGCCGTGCTTCCACCCGCGTTCGTGCAGGTGAGCGTGAAGGTAGTCGATACCGTCAGAGCGCCGCTCGTCGCGGTGCCACTCGCGTCCGGAGCGACGCTGCCGCTCCACCCTCCGCCGGTCGGCGAGCTCGAGGCCGCACACGAGCTCGCATTCTGGCTGCTCCACAGAATGTGGACCGTTCCGCCCGATGCGACGGAAGTCTCATCGGTACTGAGAGTCACCGTGGGGGGGGCGGGAGCCGTCGCGAGCGCCATCGCGTAGAGGCCGGCCTGGTCGGTGCCACCCGGAACGGCGACGACGTTGATCGTGTAGTTGCCGGCGGTCGCGGCGAACGGCGGCAGCTGTCCGCCGCCGTAGACGTATCCGATCTTGTTCGCGCCCTGGGTGACCGCGACACCGAGCGTGGCGAACTGTGCGGGGAAGTCGAGGTCGGTGAGCGAGACCTGATACGAGCCGGGCGTCGTGATCGACACCTGCGTCGCCGCGAACGCCGTCCCCACGCCTTGCGTCACAGCGAAAGCGGGGGAGTTCGAGCCGCTCGCGGTCAGTTGCGCACCGAAGAGGCTCCCATTGGTCGGGTCAGGCGTCGCAAAAACGAGCACCGAGAGGGGACCCGACTGCGCCGTGATACTCTGCGTACCAACGGCCGGCAAAGACGCGCCCAGCGCGGCGCCGTCCTGGGCGACCAGCGCCTCGATCGAGGTGAACTGCGCCGGAAACGCAAAGTCGGTGAGATCGAGCGTATAGCTCCCGCCGGCGGTCAGGGTCGTGTCGTAACTGTAGGCAGATTGCGTCGCACCGGGCGCCACGACCGCTCGCGCGACGGCGAGCGCTGGGGCACCGCCACTCTGGCTCTGAAGGGTGACCGCGTAGCTTCCAGCGGCGCCCCCGGCCGTACCACCGGAGGGCGTCCCCGATGCAAAGACCTCGTAGGTACCGGGGGTCGAGACGTTGAGGGACGCGCAGTTGGTCAGCGGCGAGGTGCTCGAGCCCGACCCTGAGCACGAGGACGATCCACTCGAGCCCGACGTGGGCACTGCGATCGCCGGTGCATACCCGAGCCCGTCCGCAACCACCACGACGCTCGCCTGCTGCAGCGCGTTGGGAACATCGAGATCCGTGAGCGTGAGCGTATAGAGCCCGGTGTTCAGGTTCACCGCCGGACCGAGCTGTGTGACCAAGCCGACGGGAACTACTTTGGCTCCATAGACCGGCGCACCCCCGCCGCTCGGCGACACGATCACGCTGTACAGGCCGGCGCTCGCACCGCTGCCCGCCTCCCCGACTGCGAAGATCTGATACGTGACGCCGGGCGTCAGGCCGAAGGTCGTGCTCGTCACCGAGTTGTTACCGCTCGGGGGCGGATTGCTGGTTGAAAGCGCGACCGCCCCGACAATCCCTTCGCCGCCGGAACCCTGCGCGAGAATGGCGACGAAGGCATTGGAGAGCGCGCTTGGCATCTGCAGATCGGTCAGGGTGATCTCGCAGCTCGTGCAGGGAGCGCTCACCGTGAACGTGTCGCTCAGGACGGCATCATCGCTCGGCACGGCGGCATTGGGAGGCAGCGCGAGCGCCCCCGTGAACGATGCGACCTGGGTCTGGCCGGCGTTCGCCGTGACGACGATGCTCACGGGACCAGAGGCAGGATTCACGCCGGTCCCGGTCGAGTTGGGGCCGGGCTTTCCAGTCACGTGTATGTCGTAGGTACCCGCGGTCGCGATGAACGTCGCTGTGCCGGGCGCCGTGAGCGTCGCTCCCGCGACGAGACTGCCGCTGCTGTCGGTGATCGCGAGCGCCACATCCGCGAGCGCCGCCGGACCGCCGAGACTCTGAGGCAGTGCCGCCCCGAGATCCGACAGTGTTACGGCGTAGGTGCCCGACGCACTGATCGTCAACTGGAAATCGAGCGGGACTCCCTGGCTCGATGCGGCAACCGCTTGCACCGAGGTGCAAGGAATGCTCGTGCAGCTGGGCGCGGGGCCTTGCTGCGATTGGGCGTGCACCCGCGGCATGCTCGCGAGCACCAGGCACGTGAGCCATCCCGCGCGCGCGACGAAACTCGCTCGAGACCTGTGTGATCGCATGGCGCGCTGGTCCGTTGCCGGGGGGTTCCTGTTATACGAACTTCAAACTCTAGGAAGCCCGTATGACGAGCGCGTGACAGTGGTCGTACGGGCTGGATGCTGAGGCCCGGGGGCGGCGACTACAGAACGCCGCGGACGGCCATGATGGTGAGGCTCGCCAGGGCTGACAGGTGCAGGGCGCTCCAGCGCCTGCGCGCAAGACCGATCAGCACCTCGCAGCTGTAGAGCATCACGATCGCATACACCACGATTTCGACGAGCCCCCGTGGACCGATGTCGAGGCTGCCGAATACGAGCAGAGCGAGGACGACGAACAGGATCAGGTAGTCAGTTGGCGTCGTCCCGAACGCGTCCTCAGAGGCAAAGCGGACGTAACCGCCGATTGCGAGCGCGAGCAACGCGACAAGAGCGAGCGTCGCGAGCTGTACGGGCCGCTGTGTGACGGGGCCGGGATAGTTGACGATGAGATAAACCGAGGAGACGGCTGCGACGTAGACCGCGAGTCGCACGAGCGTCGAGCCACTCGCTCGCGCACGTCCGACTTCTACCACGAGAAGGGCGGCAAGGAGCGCCGACACGAGTGAAATGTCGCGCGGCACCCGCGCCACCCAGAGCGACCCGAGCAGCATGAATGCGGGAACTGCGAGCGAGATCAGGATCCGGGGCGCCTGGTGCGCGAGCTTCGCGCGCTCCAGCGGTCTCATCGCCCCGGCAATTCGCCGCAAAGCATCGGAGTGGGGCCCGCGGTCCCGCTGCCAGCCGACCCGCTCAGCCAGGGTGAGCGCACCGAACAGCCCGGCGACGACGCCCAGGTAGACCGCGATGACTACAAGATCTGCCTGGTAGCGCAGCAGCACCGCGCTCACCACGAGAAACGCCTGGACGGAGTAGATGATCGTGACAGTCTCGTAGTGGCGGAAGCCCAAATCGAGGAGGCGATGATGGACGTGATTGCGCGTGGCCCGGAACCAATGCATGTGGCCGCGGATTCGTAGATAAAGCACGGCGAGGATGTCCGCGAGCGGGATTCCCAGAGCGAGCAGAGGCAGCGCCGGACTTACGGCGGTATCGCCGATCTGGGTGAGATACACGGCTAGAAAGCCGACCGTGAATCCGAGCACCTGGCTGCCGGCGTCGCCCATGAACACTCGCGCCGGGTAGCTGTTGTAGCGCAGAAAGCCCAGAATGCCGCCCATTGCTGCGAGCGCGACGCCAAGAACGAATCGGCTGTCGCCGAGATAGCCGAGAATCGCGAAGGCGATCAGGCTCAAGAGCGACTCCCCGGCGGCGAGCCCGTCGAGCCCGTCGGAGTGATTCACGGCGTTGATGATGCCGACGAGCGCGACCACCGTGAATGGCTTCCCGATCGCCGGATTCAATTCAACGGAAAGGAATGGAAGCGTCGAGACGTAGAGTCCGCCGTAGTACACGACCACGCCGGCAGCGAGGAGCTGCCCGAGAAACTTCGTCCAGTGACCGATATCCTTCAGGTCATCCCACACGCCGAAGGCGAACACGATGAGGCTTGCGGCGATGAAAGATTGCGACAGCGGATTGTCGCGCGCCCACAGCACGAGCGGAATCAGGCTGCCGAGCGTGATGCCCCAGCCTCCCACACGCGGCACGGGGATGAGGTGGACCTTGCGCGCGTCCGGCACGTCCACCAGTCCGATCCGGGGCGCGAGCCGCCACAAAGGCGGGATGATCAGCATGCTCGCCGTCGCCGCGAGCAGGAATAGATGGACGGGATTGAGCGCCGTCACGGTCATTCCGGGATGTACGGATGAAGCACCGGTACGACGGCCGCGGCAAACTGCGCGAGCCGCGCATCACCGCCTCCCGGCACCTCGCCATCTCGCAACGGGGTGACGAGACGCACGAGCGCACCGTCGGTGCGATCCCGCAGCAGCGCATCGTCGAAGAGGTACCACTTAACCAGGTACTCGTTCGTGAGATCCCGTCCGCGCTCCTGGAACCAGTAGTACACGAGGAGCCGGTCCGTGCCCTTGCCGATGACCGCGCGATTGACGCGCAATGGTCCGGTCCGCAGTCGCACGCCCGGGACATCGCGCTGCTCGAACTGCTCGATCCGCCACCCCGACCCGGGCAGGCACGAGCTCGGCGAATGCACCGCCTCACCGGTGCGCTGCGAGGCATAGTAGGCGACATAGAGATTGACCGGCTCCGCCAGAGCGGCCGATGCGCCCGGCCGCACGAAATCCGCCAACAGATAGTCGTCGAGTTTCAGCTGATCGAGGTAAACGGGCTCGAGTGTCGATCGCCGCCCGATCCACCCACCGATATGCGAGGGGAAAACACTGAAATCGAGGCGCTGCGGCTTGATCTCCGTGCGCTGCGGCAGCGCGTGCACCGGGTAAATCGCGAGCATCAGGACCAGCGCTGCCGATGCCGCCGGCAGCAGTCGCCCGCGCGGTCCGTGACCTGCCGCTCCCGAGCCCTCGGGTCCCTTCGGCCGAACCACGACGCGTACGGCGGGTCCCTCGAATGCAATCACCTGCATGAGCGGACGCGGATCGCCCGTCACACGGAGCAGCAGCCGGCATTCGAGCAGGAGCAGCCCGACGCAGGCCATGAAGATCGCCCAGCCCTCGAACTGATGCAGGAACCCTTCGGCCTGGGCAATGCCGAAGCGATCCACGAGTATGCCGATGATCCCGATACGGATGCTGTTCATCAGGACCGTGATCGGCAAGGAGGAGACGAACACGAGCCAGCGCGTCCAGGGCTTGCCTTTGTACAGATAGGCGATCACGGCCCCGAGCGTCATGAGCGGGAACAGATAGCGCAGCCCGCTGCAGGCCTCGGCAACCTGCAGCTTGTAATCTCCGAGATCGATCACATTGCCATCGAGGAACACGCTCACGTCGAACACGCGCATGATCGCGACGCCGAGCTGGGACGAGACGAGCTGCAGCTCCGAGGAGAGATTGTTGTACCAGAACGTCGGCAGGGGGTTCATGAGGAGCAGCAGCGCAATTGGAACGAGCGCGACTCTGAAACCCTGCCAACCGAGGACCGCGAGCGCGAATCCCGCTATGACGACCACCAGCGCGTAGGCGTCTGCGCCGACGACCGTTGCGAAGAAGGTGAGGACATAGAGCGAGATGCCGAGCAAGACCAGCACGAAGCCCGCCCAGGAGCCCTCCCGCGACACGCGCTGGAGAAGCGCGCGGCGCCGCCAGACGAGATACGCGCTGAGAGGCGGAATCAGGAAGCCGTGACTGTATTCCTCCCGGTGCCAG
>Ga0335073_10000312_pt1 | contig 63331 bp, 56 predicted proteins | sample Lox_Sample_22_FD_207093 | JGI IMG/M metagenome (GOLD analysis project Ga0335073, IMG submission 207093) | Soil microbial communities from Loxahatchee National Wildlife Refuge, Florida, United States - Lox_Sample_2.2 | ecosystem: Environmental > Terrestrial > Soil > Wetlands | place: USA... | reverse complement strand
GTCTTTTTCGGAAAGCTTGGGAACCCGGAGCGAACGCCAATACAGCCCCGCACCAATCATCCCCACGAGAACCACAGCAATCGCCGCCAGCCACTTCCACCGGGAACGCACCCGGGAGTTCCCAGTCTCGGCTGGTTGAGGCCGATCCGCTAAGCGCTTCACATCAGCGGAAATTTCCGCCGCGCTTTGATAGCGCTGATCCCGATCTTTTTGTAAGGCTTTGTTGATGATTGCTTCCAGCTCAATGGCAATCGCGGGGTTCAGCTGCCGAGCTGACGTGGGTACGGCGTGCACTATGGCATCGTGAACGAGGGCGGCGGTCTCGCCCGCAAACGCGCGTTGCCCCGTCCCCATCTCGTACAGTACAAGTCCGAAAGAGAAGATATCGGTGCGAGCATCGAGCTTTTCGCCGCGCACCTGCTCGGGCGACATGTAGCCTGCCGTGCCCATGGCAACTCCGAGACGCGTAAGTGTGGCGTCTGGCGAAACGGGTCCGACATGTTGCGGGCCGGCTATAGTTGCTCCAGCGTCAAGCCGTAGGCCGTCGCTCTCGCTTTGACGCGTCGTGCTGACCGGCTTCGCCAATCCAAAGTCGAGGATCTTTACTTGGCCGGTCGTGGTCAAGAAAATGTTCGCCGGCTTGATGTCGCGATGGATGATGCCTTTCTCATGCGCCGCCTGAAGGCCTTCACAGATTTGAATGGCGATCTCGAGCAGTTCATGGAGCGGCAGCTTCTTCTGCTCAGCCGCAAGTGTCGCAAGCCGGTCACGCAGGGTCTCGCCTCGCAACAATTGCATGACAATGAACGGCTGCTGTTCGTGCTCTTCGACTTCGTAGATGGTGCAGATACTTGGATGGTCCAGCGAGGATGCGGTGCGGGCCTCGCGTTCAAAGCGTTGTAGCGCAACCGTGTCCCACGCCAGTTCCTCAGAAAGAAACTTGAGGGCGACCTGCCGGCCGAGCTTCAGGTCCTCGGCCTTGTACAACATGCCCATGCCGCCGCCGCCGAGGACCTCCAACACGCGATAATGCGAGACTTTCTTGCCGATCAGGTAAGTGGCTGCAGCCGCTGGTTCGCAGCCATCCCTATTCCCATTCGCCCTGTTGTCTGAGAAAGCCTCCAATGCTTCTGCAGAGATTCTTTCCACTGGCGCGACTAATCGATAACCCCGCCGTGCGATCGTCTCTAAATACTTCGGTTCATCGGCGGAATCGCCGAGCGCTTGGCGAAGTCTTCGGATCGTGGCATTGATGCCATGATCGAAGTCCACCACGGTGTCGTTGGGCCAAAGCTTTTGTTTAATCTCTTCACGTGTCACGACCTCGCCGGCGAATTCCACCAGCATACGCAGCACAAATAGGGGCTGTTCCTGCAACCAAATCGTGTTGTCGCCGGACCGCAACTCTCCTGCGCGAAGATCGACTTCGAAGATCCCGATGCGCACGCGATCTGGCAACGTGTTTCTCATCGACCAGTGATTATGAAATTGGGTATGAGGGACCCGGGCGATCCCCTAGTCCACATGTTTTACGGGAGCGGTTTCGGAGAGTCTACTACACAGAATCGTGTACACAAAGCAGCATATTCGCTACTTATGCCTAATTCCGCATGCTAACAGACCAACCCTTAAAATCAATCACTTAGGTCTTGGTTATCCACAGGTTATCGAGCGGTTATCGCCAGAGCATCGACTCTGCTTGCGGTCGGTGACACCCTGTGCGCACCCGACGCAGTTCAGACCGAACTCGTGCGCAGGACTCGCTCCCGTCCCGCCTTTAGCAAGACGAAAAGGAGCAGAGTATGAAATCTCTTCACATGACAATCGGTGTACTGGCGCTCGTAGCATTTGCATTTGCTGCGAACGCCCAAACGTTTCAAGTGGTTCATTACTTTACTGAAGGCGCAGACGGAGCGTATCCCGGCGGCGCTCTGATAATCGACAGGGCAGGGCACGTTTACGGCACCGCAGGAAGCGGAGGAATGGGGAATAACGGGACGGTTTTCGAGCTGAAGCATTTGGGTTCGGGCTGGACCTTCGGCCCAATCTACGAATTCAGGGGAGGCAACGACGGTTCGTCTCCCTCCGGTGTCGTTTTTGGACCAGAGGGCCTACTCTACGGCGCAACATTCTTTGGTGGTGGAGCAAATGATGCTGGCATCGCTTATGCCTTGCAGCCACCAGCAACAGTCTGCAAAACCACAACGTGTCTCTGGTCCGAAACAATCCTCCATTCTTTCGGCTCGGGAACTGACGGTGCGGCTCCTGCGTCCGCCCTTATTTCCGACCAAGGCGGCAATTTCTATGGCACGACGGAGAGCGGCGGTACCGCTGGGGGATATGGAACCGTTTATGAGCTGTCAAAATCGGGAAATATGTGGACGGAGAATACCCTGTACTCCCTCGCCGGCCCCCCGAACGACGGTTGGGAGCCCGTAGGAGGGCTGATCTTCGACACGGCTGGGAACCTCTACGGAACCACTGTGCAGGGAGGTGCCAACGGCGACGGGATTGCTTTCGAACTGATGCCATCAAACGGGAGCTGGGGCGAAAGCGTTTTATACAACTTCAGCAACAACAGTGTGGGCCATTACCCGTCCAGCGCGTTCGTGATGGACCAGGCGGGAAACTTCTATAGCACAACTTGGATCAACGGGTCTGTGTTTGAGCTTACTCGCTCAAATGGAGAGTGGAATGCCAGCCCTATATACACTGCTCCACATTTTGGCAGCATTGCCCCGCTTACGATGGACCAAGCGGGCAATCTCTACGGTGTCAGCGGGGTCGGCAGCAACGGTGGCAACGATAGTGGAGACGGATTTGTTTTTAAGCTGACAAATTCCAACGGTGTGTGGATGCTCACGGACCTGCATGACTTTAATGGCAGCGACGGCAAAAACCCCGGTGGCGCAGTAACTCTGGATTCTGCTGGCAATCTATGGGGCACTGCGGAATTTGGCGGCCAGGGATGCGGCAATAACGGCTGCGGGGTCGTCTGGGAAATCACACCCTAGCAAAGCCAGCGAACAGCTTCGGTTTTCTCCCGGTTCACTTTCAACGAAGAACCCACCCAAGCAAAGCATGCTGGGGTGGCGCTCCCGTATCTCAAAACTCGGCCGCAGGACCCGCTCCCGTCCCGACCGACGCTCCCATCGGCCTACAGCAAAAGAAGGGAGAACTCACGTGAGAAGAAATACGTCCATCACTTTGCTCATCGTGCTTGCAGCATGCACAGCATACGCGCAGTATCTGCCTCCCGGTACCTGGAAGCACCTGCCCAGTCAGAGCATTCAGAGCGGCACGATTACCGTCCAAAACTATCTTCGTGGAATTTCCATGGTCGGCGACGACTGGGGCGTGTCGGTCGGTTATGCCAATCTGCCTAATGGCCCGCAGTACGCCTATCAGACGCTCATCGAGCAGGTCACCCAGACTGGCGCGACAATTATGCCGAGCTGGAATAGCTCCTATTCAGTCAACCAACTCTATGCCGTTTCGGCTGACTCGTTCAGCCACGCAGTCGCGGTAGGTGGAGCATGGAATCCGTGCTGCATTCCGGAAGTAACGATCACCGAGCAGTTCAATGGATCGGCGTGGACACCCATCTCCTGCCCAAATCCGGGCACGCTCACTACCGTCCTCCAAGGCGTCAAGTCTTTCGGCCCGGACGATGTCTGGATAGTTGGCTGGTATGAGGCAAACCAATCCGGTGCCCCACAGAAAACCTATCTCGCTCACTATGACGGGTCGAGATGCACACAGGTTGCGAGCCCTAATCCAAGCAGCGCCGGAGATGCCCTACTGGCGATCAGCGGATCTTCCGATACCGACCTGTGGATGTGTGGGCGGGAGGGCAATGCGAACTCGTATCACCCAATCTGCTTTCACTATAGCGGAACGTCGTTCACGACCTACGTTCTTCCCCAGGGGCCAGGAAATAACTACGGAGGGCAAATCAACGCCGTCTCTGAGGTAAGTACCGGCGACAGCTGGGGTGGTGGTCAAAACGTGGGCTACAGCACGCTCTCGCTTTACGACAACTTCAACGGGGGAGTGTGGCAATACGAATATCCCCAACTCATCTCGGGCCCCGTAGATTACACCCCAATTCATGGAGTAGCGGGAATACAGAGCAACTTTGTCTGGAGCGTTAGCGAAAGTGCCGGAGCCTGCGAAATTGGCTGGTGGAACGGAGTTTCCTACGACGGCACCACCCGCTGGAACAGCGTTCCGTGTCCGCAGTTTGGCCAGAACTACAACGTGTACTGGGGGCTGGACGCTCACGATACGAACTATGCCTTTGCCGCTGGCAACTACAACACGCTTTCCGGCCCGATGCAGACGTCGATCGCAATGTATTCCGTTCCGTAGCGCGAGGTAGTCGAGAGCCGCAGGCTATCAGGGCTTTTAAAGGTTTCGGTATTGAGATGTCGACGCATTAACGTGGCTGCAGTCGCTGCAGCCTCTCGTAGGCGGTCAAGTTGACAATCACTCGGGCGGCTATCACTCGCTCCCTCCGCCCTTTACCTGGAGTCTGGAGGAAAATTCTATGAAACGGGAGTTCGTTCGTGATACGCATTGCGCAACATCCTCGCCAGGTGTATCTCTTCGCATGGCCGTTCCGGGCCTTGCATTCGTAGTGCTGGCGCTTATGACTGTGTCGTCGGCAATGGGCAGCGAGACTGTGCTCTACAGCTTCCGGCCGTACCTGAACGGCTTGGCGCCCGAGGCCAACGTCTGCTTCGGTCCAGATGGTATTTATGGTACGGCGTACGGCGGTGGCCCTAACAATGCCGGAGTGGTCTGGAAGATCAATCATCAAGGAAGTGAAAGTACCCTGTACGCATTCACCGGAGGTTCGGATGGAGAGGCACCTTTCTCGTCATTGGTGTGCAACGCGGACGGAAGTGTCTACGGAACAACATACGCCGGCGGTGCATCGGGTGCTGGAACGGTTTTCCGGGTGGATCGGAATGGCCATGAAACCGTGCTGTACAGCTTCACGGGTGGTACGGACGGCGGTTATCCCTTTTACGGTCTCGTTCAGGATTTGGCAGGTAACCTGTATGGAACGGCCGACGGAGGCGGTGCATACGGGCAGGGGGTGGTCTTCAAATTGGACACAAGAGGCCACCAAACCGTGTTGTATAGCTTCACTGGCGGCGCCGATGGAGGCTCCCCCAACAACGTTATTCTCGACCTTTTCGGAAACATCTACGGGACTACCTTCGGCGGCGGTACGGATAACGCCGGCGTGGTCTTCAAGTTGGATCGGAGAGGAAACGAGACCGTGCTGTACAGCTTCACCGGCGGAGCTGACGGAGCCTACCCGTATTACGGCGTGGTTGAGGACGTGTTTGGCAATTTGTACGGAACTACGGCGAACGGCGGCGCGTCCGGTGCAGGCGTGGTCTTTAGGCTGGACATACACGGAAACGAAACCGTGCTCTACAGCTTCAGCGGGAGCTCCGATGGCGGTTATCCATCTGCGGGAGTGACGCTGGACCTCTTTGGCAACCTGTACGGAACGACAGCTTACGGGGGCTCGACGGGATATGGCGTCGTGTTCAAGGTGGATAGGCACAACAATGAGTCGGTGCTTTATAGCTTCACCGGTGGAACAGACGGCGGAATTCCAAATGCAGGCGTAGTTCTCGATTTATTCGGAAACCTCTACGGCGACACGATAGAGGGAGGCGAGGCGGGGCTGGGCGCAGTTTTCAAGTTGAACCCGAATGGTCACGAGACGGTGCTTTACGGCTTTCCAGCTTCGGATGGCGCAAACCCGCAGGCTGGTGTCGTCCAAGACTCGGTAGGGAATCTCTACGGCACGACCAATGGAGGCGGTTCGCACGCCGCCGGTATCGTCTACAAGATCGATACATCCGGACACAAGACTGATCTTTACCAGTTCACGGGAGGCACCGATGGCGGCAATCCGTTTGGAGGCGTGATCCTCGGCACGGACGGTAATCTCTATGGCGCCGCTGGTGGAGCTGGGCAGTACAATGCAGGTCTTCTCTACAAGATGGATCTTTCAGGTAATGAGACCGTCTTATACAGTTTCACCGGAGGGTCTGACGGCGCTTATCCGAATGGGGTGGCCAGAGACTCGTCGGGTAATCTCTACGGGACAGCCGCAGATGGAGGCACGAGCGGCGTTGGCGTCGTCTTTAAAGTAGATCCCTCGGGGCACGAAACAGTTCTGCATACGTTCACAGGCCCTGATGGCAAGTACCCTTATGCTGGTGTGACGCTTGACTCGTCGGGCAACATCTACGGCACCACATTCTACGGCGGGACCGGCCCGTGCTATTTCGGCTGCGGCGTGGTGTATAAGATCGACACCGGTGGGAACTACAGCATTCTCCACACTTTTACCTTTGGCGCGGACGGAGGCGATCCGTGGGGTGACCTCATCCTCGACACAGCGGGGAACCTGTATGGAAATACCTGGTCCGGTGGTCCGCCTAGTGGAGACTATCCCGGCGTGGTATTCAAGATCGACACTATGGGAAACTTCTCGACGTTGTACACCTTCAGCGGTTTCTCCGATGGTGGTGGCCCACGGTCGAACATGGTCTTTGACTCCGCGGGTAATCTCTATGGAACGACTCAGTATGGCGGAATAGGCGGTTGCCCCTACTTCGGATGCGGCGTCCTGTTCGAGTTGAACCCGAGCGGTCAGCAGACGGTGCTGTACAGTTTTTCCGGAGGAAGCGACGGCAGCGAGCCCGGAACTGGCTTGATCCGCGATGCCAGCGGCAACCTGTATGGCACGACATCCGAAGGTGGGAGCAACGGCGCAGGAGTCGTTTACAAGGTGACACCTGGCCCTGAGCCGCCGGCACAGCGAGTCGCCGCACAGAGACCGCTTAACCTCTCGGACCTTAAACCTAAGCACCCTTTGCCCTGGCAGTTGCCGAACAGGGCGGAAGCTGAAGGCATCTGTCAGCCTCACATGCCTCCTGCGGTTGCACGTGCTTGTCGCGAGTCAGCACGCTAGCGGTATAGGCGTCGACTAGAACTCCCAGGTTCGCCCTTTCCGTTGGCGAACCTGGGTCATCGATAAGCACCGCAAGAACCATTTGGCGCGCGCATCGCCAGGTCGTGCTCGCCGACTTCAACAACAGCACCGGCGACCCACTTTTTGATCGGACACTCAAGCAGGCTCTCAGCCTCGATTTGTTACAGTCCCCATTCCTGAACCTGCTCTCCGATCAGAAGGTGAATGCCACGTTGAGATTGATGGAAGGCCCACCGGGTGAAATGTTGACGGAGAAAACTGCCTGGGAAATCTGCCTGCGTACTAACAGCAAGGCGGTGCTGGCGGGCTCTATCGCTAACCAGGGGGAGCGTTATCCCATCGAGGTGAAGGTTGTTGACTGCCGCACCGGCGACACTTTGGCCGCTGCCAAGGCTGAAGCGCGGGACCGAAACCAGGTGCTCAACGCAGTAGGCCAGATCGGAAGCTGGATTCCACTCTCCTGCATGCCGCGCGATATTGGATCGCCGATCTCGAGCGAGATGATAAGACCATGCAGGAGCAAGTCGCTTGGTCAAAAGGCAATCCAGTAGCGGAAAGGATGTTTCTGGAGCAGCAGGCCGTCAGTGCATCTTATCGGGGCGAAATGAGGAGGCGCGTCAATTCTCCGAACAGGCAATTCGGCTTGGCAAAGCCGCCGACCTGCCGGAAGCACCAGCTCTCTGGATGGCTAACGCAGCCCTTCGAGAAGCGGAGATCGGAAACGCCGAGCGCGCTCGGACCCTGGCGGCGGATGCAATCGCGATGAGTACAGGAGACGATGTTTCCGCTCGGGCGGATTTGCCCGCAGCGGCGACAGTAAGCGGGCCCAGCAGATTGCGGCGAGGATAAACCGCGAGTTCCCGCTGGATACCTTCATTCAGGCCTACGTGCTGCCGGCAATTCATGGGGCCGTCAGTTTAAACCAAAATGATTCCACTGCGGCAATTCGCCTGGCAAGTCGATCTGTACCTTATGACCTGGGAGGTGGAGGGTTGTGTTGCATGAGCCCAACTTACATTCGTGCGCTTGCGTATTTCTGTGCGGGCGATTTCTCTCGCTCAGCGGCGGAGTTCCAGAAGATGATCGACAACCCCGGTACCGTCCAGAACGCGATTTATGGTGCCGTCGCACATGTATATCTCGGACGCGCGCAAGTGAAAATGGGTGACAAAGCCGCCGCCCGTAAGTCATACCAGGACTTTCTGACCCTCTGGAAAGACGCTGATCCCGACGTACCCATCTACAAGGAAGCCAAAGCAGAGTACGCGAAACTACAGTAGTCATTGTTGCCAGCCTAACCTTCGCAGTCGCAGAATCTTCCTACGTCGGCCGTTGTCCATGAACGCTTTCCTTTCATGGCCTTATAGCGGCCGAATCGTCGAACTGGTTCCTCGCTGGTTTCCCTTGCAAGGGGGAGAAGGATTAAACGTCGTATAATCTCGTGCGCGCAACCAGGGACTAGGGAGCAGAACATATGAACGTACAAGAACAAATCAATGAGTATATTAGCAGCCAACCGGAGCCAAAACGCAGTGACATGCGTGAGTTGCACCGGCTCACACTTCAAGTGTCACCAAAATGCAAATTATGGTTCTACGATGGTAAAGACAGCAAAAATCATACGGTTTCAAACCCTACGATTGGATATGGATTTCACACAATAAAATATGCCAATGGAAAAAGTAGGGAGTCCTTTCAAATTGGTGTGAGCGGGAACAAAACCGGAATCTCTGTCTATATCCTTGGTCTCAAAGATAAGAAGCACTTAGCCAAGACGTATGGGACAAAACTAGGCAAGGCGCGCGTAACCGGATATTGCATTCGGTTTAAAGCTCTAAAGGATATAAACATCGATACGCTTGAAGCGGCAATACGATATGGGCTTGCAGCTCAGAATGAAAAGGCAAGCTGATGAAGAGCCGGGCATCCCAAAAACTAAAGGCCAGCAACTCGACAATCTGGCAAACCAGAGCCGTAAGTCCCTGAGGCGAACCGCAGCCAACCAACCAGCAAGCATATCGTAGTACGATATGTAAGTGAGAGCCGTAACGGATGAGATAGGCCAGAGAGCTTTAAGCGAGACGCCTCCCGGCGTTTCCGCATCTCTGAGGCCGACCACATCTGCCATCCGCAGGCCTTCCGGAATTCCGCAGTGAGCATTTCTACCCGAGCCATCGAGCGTCCGGTCGCTACCAGCCTCCTGACGATTGCCTTGCTGCTGGCCGGCGCCCTGGCATTCTTCAATTTGCCGGTCTCGCCGCTTCCCGAAGTCGATTTTCCGGTGATTTCGGTGGGCGCTTCGCTGCCGGGCGCCAGCCCGGAAACCATGGCTTCGGCGGTGGCAACACCGTTAGAACGGCAATTCGGACGAATCGCCGGGGTCAATGAGATGACGTCGGTGAGCCAGCTCGGCACCACCAACATCATTTTGCAATTCGATCTGAATCGCGATATTAACGGCGCGGCCCGCGACGTGGAAGCCGCAATCAACGCGGCTCGCGCCTATCTACCCACCGACCTGCCTACGAATCCATGGTACTGGAAGGTGAATCCGGCCGACTCGCCAATCCTGATTCTGGCACTTACCTCAGACGCGCTCACCCAGGACCAGATCTACGATGCCGCTGATTCCGTCATCGACCAGAAGCTGTCGCAGATTCCGGGTGTTGGCCAGGTGATGATTGGGGGTTCGTCGCAGCCGGCGGTACGCATTGAAGCCAATCCCACGCTGCTCGATGACATGGGTCTTGGTCTGGAGGCGATCCGAACAGCCGTAGACGCCGAGAACAACAATCAGGCTAAAGGCGAGCTGCAGAATAGCGGGCATCGCTGGATGATCACCGACAACGATCAGCTCAAGAAGGCGAAGGACTATCGCTCCCTGATTATCGCCTATCGTAATGGCAGCCCGGTTCGCCTGGATCAGGTCGCAACCGTCATCGATTCGTACTCGGACCTCTACAACTACGGGAGCTTCAACGGGAAGCCCAGCGTCCTGGTATTCATCTTTCGGCAGCCGGGCGCCAACATCATTGATACGGTAGACCGCGCCAAGGCCGCTCTGCCTTTCCTGAAGGCCTCGTTGCCTGCTGCTATCAATCTTCAGATCGAACACGATCGGACTCTGACCGTCCGGGCGTCGGTCGTCGATGTGGAAATCACGCTCTGCATCTCGGTGCTGCTGGTTGTTCTGGTGGTGTTTGCCTTCCTGCGCGAAGTGCGCGCCACGCTGATTCCCGGCATTGCCGTACCGCTCTCTATCGCTGGGACCTTCGCGGTCCTCTACGTCGGCGGGTACTCGCTCGACAATCTGTCACTCATGGCGCTCACGATCTCGACCGGCTTTGTGGTGGACGACGCGATCGTGGTCATTGAAAACGTGATGCGCCATATCGAGGCCGGCATTCCGCCGTATGAAGCCGCGGTTCTGGGTTCGCGTGAGATCGGCTTCACGGTGCTCTCGATGAGCGTCTCCCTGATGGCGGTCTTCATTCCCATCTGGCTGATGAATGGAATCGTGGGACGGCTGTTTCACGAGTTTGCCGTCACCATCAGCGCAGCCATTGCCGTCTCGCTGGTGGCTTCGCTCACCACAACCCCGATGCTCTGCGCCAAATTTCTGCAGCCGCATGATCGCCAGGCGCACGGACTATGGTATCGAGCCAGCGAACGGGCCTTCGATGCTATGGCTCAGGGCTACCGCATCTCGCTCGCCTGGGTACTACGGCATCAGCGCTTCATCCTAGCGGTCACGATTCTCACGCTGGCCGTCAATGTGGCACTTTTCGTCTACATTCCAAAAGGATTTTTCCCGCAGCAGGACATCGGACGCCTCACGGGCACGATTGTCGGCGACCAGGACGTCTCGTTTGCCGCCATGAAAACCAAGACCCAGGAGCTGGCGCGTATTGTGTTGCACGATCCCAATGTCGAATCCGTTGCCGCATACACCGGCGGCGGATCGCAGAATACCGGGCGAATGTATATCGGCCTCAAGCCGCTGAGCCAGCGCCACGCGACTGCCGACCAGGTGATCAACGAACTGAGAAACAAACTCTCGCATGTTCCCGGAGTTACGCTCTACCTGACAGCACAGCAGGACCTGCGTATTGGAGCGCGACACTCCAACGCTCAGTATCAGTACACCCTGACCGGGCAGGACTTGAAGCAACTGTACAGCTGGGCGCCGCGCCTGCTGGAGGCGCTCCGTTCGGCACCGCAACTGCGCGATGTCAACAGTGATCAGCAAATGCACGGCCTGGCGGCTGACCTGGTCATCGACCGCGACATGGCAGCGCGCCTGGGCGTTACGCCAGCGCAGATCGACGCCGCCCTCTACGACGCTTTCGGCCAGCGCGAGATTTCTACCATCTACGAAAAGCTGAACCAATATCACGTCGTGCTGGAAGTGGATCCACGCTTCAAGACCAATCCTGATTCATTGAACAGCGTCTACGTGATCACCGATGGCAATGAAATTCCGCTTTCGGCGTTCGCGCACTTCGGCGCCTCCAGCACGGCGCTAGAAGTCAACCATCAGGGACAAACTCCAGCGGTTACGATTTCCTTCAATCTCGCTCCCGGTATAGCGCTAGGCGAGGCGACACGCGCCATTGAAGCAACCGAGATGCGGATGCATTTACCCTCGTCCATCCATGGCAGTTTTGCCGGAACGGCCGCAGCCTTCAAGGACTCGTTGTCGAGCGAGCCCCTGCTGGTCCTGGCGGCGTTGCTGGCCGTGTATATCGTGCTCGGCATCCTCTACGAAAGTTACATCCATCCCATCACCATACTTTCTACGCTGCCGTCGGCTGGCACCGGGGCTTTGCTGGCGCTGCTGCTTTTCCATATGGATCTGGATGTGATCTCGCTGATCGGCATCATCCTGCTGATTGGCATCGTGAAAAAGAACGCCATCATGATGATCGACTTCGCCCTGGAGCAGGAACGGGGGGGCAAGAGTTCAGAGGAGTCGATTCACGAGGCGGCGCTGCTGCGCTTCCGGCCAATCATGATGACAACGATGGCTGCTTTGCTGGGCGCTGTGCCACTGGCGTTTGGACGGGGTATGGGATCGGAGCTTCGCCGGCCACTCGGTGTAGCTATCGTCGGCGGCCTTATCGTGAGCCAGATGCTTACGCTCTACACAACGCCGGTCGTCTACCTGTACATGGACCGGCTGCAGATCTGGATGCTGTCGCATTTGCGAGGGCATCGCGCGCACCGTAGCGAAGAGAAGAAAGTACCGGTCTTTACCGACTAGCGATAGCGGGCCGCCTGCTCACTTGGTTGTGGGCCGGCAATTGGTGTAAGCGTACTTGTAGGGCTTGCCGAAACATTGTACGAGTCCATCCACAACCGCCAGATTGATGTTGTTGCCATAGGTCGGCTTGGCATTCGCCAGTAGCTGGCGGCGGTGAATAAGCTCTTCGCGTTCATTCTGCAGAAAGGCAACGCTGGCGAGCACGTATGCGTTCCACGCAAGATCCACTACTTCTACGCCCCCGGAATGATCGCGGTCTTGATGTCGCCGTTGCGATTCAGCATGTGGCGCAACACTTGCTGCAAGCGTGAGAGCGGCGCCTCGCCGGTGATGTAGTCCGTGCCCTTGATCTTGCGCTCGCAGATCAGCGAGAAGGCCTTGCGGACGGTTTCGGGCGTGTGATGGAAAGTTGCCTTCAGCGTCAGCTCGTTGTAGTGCAGACGCTGCGTGTCCAGCGCAACCGTCGTGCCGCTGGCGCAGCCACCAAAGAAATTCACGGTCCCGCCCTTGCGTACCATATCGATCGACCATTCCCATGCCTGGGGACGACCGACGGCTTCGATGACCACGTCGCAACCGCGACCTTCCGGCGTGAGCTTGCGAACAGCTTTTACAGGATCGTCGACATTCGCGATCTGCACGACCGTATTTGCGCCCGCGCGCCAGGACGCGGCAACTTGTGAATCGCGCTTCACCACCGAGATGACGTTGCATCCGCTCAGCTTAGCGACCTGTACAAACATCAGTCCGATCGGCCCGGCGCCGATCACGGCAACGGTGTCTCCAATCTCCAGCTTGGTTTCGTGCAGCCCGCGCAGTACGCAGGCCAGCGGCTCGACGATGGCGGCCTCTTCGAAGCTGACCTGCTTCGGAATCGCCAGCATGTTGGCCTCGACGATGCGGCGCGGAATACGAATGTACTCCGCGTAGGCGCCATTGTTAAACAGCAGATCTTCGCAAAGGTTCTCCTGATGTTTGGAGCAGTAGAAACAGGCGCCGCAGGGCGCTGAGTTCAGCGCCACCACGCGCATCCCGGGCTTGAATCCCTTTACATTCGGGCCAACTTCCTCCACGACACCGGCCAATTCGTGTCCGAACAGCGCCGGAGGCACAATCATGCGGGCGTGATAGCCGCGCTGATAGACCTTGAGGTCCGTGCCGCAGGTCAACGCGACCTGCACTTTGACCAGAACCTCGCCCTGGTCCAGCTGCGGGATCGGCACCTGCTCGATTTTGACGTCCTCTTTCCCGTAGAGGACCGCCGCTGTCATGTTTCCGTTCACGCTAGTCCTTCCATTCACTGCCCGGTTGAATCACGATCTTCATCGAGTCCGGTTTGGGGTGGGCAGCCAAATGCAGTGCCTCTACGGATTGCGCCAAGGGAAAACGGTGGCTGATCAGCCGCTCCAGGTCCATCTCCCGGCCCAGCACAAATCGAGCCGACTCTTCCTGCAAATCCACGGAGGCGCTGTAGGAACCCAACAGACTCTTTTCGTCGACGCAAACCGCAGCCGGATCAATGGTCGCTTCCCCATGCTGGGTTTGCGCAAATAGTAATATCCGCCCTCCCGGACGAGTGGCATCCATAGCAGGGCGTATCAGAGCGCTGCCGGCGACGGCGAGAATCACGGCATCCGCTCCTCGGCCTTCTGTAAGCCCTTGGACGACGGCGACGGCGTCGGAACTCGAGGCGTCAATATTCTCCGATAAGCCGAACGCCTTACTCATTGTAAGCCTCTGTGGGAACAAATCGGAAGTTATGACACGCGTGCCCGCCCGCCGGGCCAGCATGGCAAGGATGATGCCGATCGGCCCCTGACCCATGACCAAAACCGTCTCGCCTGGGCTAAGTCTCAGCGTCTCAATGCCTTTGAGGCAGGTATTGACCGGCTCGATAAACGACGCCTGCTCGAACGAGACGCCGTCGGGGATGCGCACGACGCCATGGCGCCGCACAATCCACTCCATCACCCGCACATACTCGGAAAACCCTCCGCCGCTGGCTTCATATCCCGCTGTCGCGCCCACTTGCTTATAAGCCGGGCACTGGGCGAAGACTTTATGCCGGCAGTAATAGCAGTCACCGCACGGAATGTGGTGGAAAACCATTACCCTGTCCCCAGCCCTGTATTCAGTAACGCCGTCGCCGACTTGCGCGACCACCCCGGTTGTCTCGTGGCCGAAGATTCGCGGCGCAGAGTGCGATCCGGTGGAAATCTTCTTCAAGTCGGTGCCGCATATTCCGCAGGTGTGAACGCGGATAAGCAGCTCGCCGGGACCGATCCGCGGAACCGGTACCGTCTCCATCCGGACGTCATCGACGCCGCGATAGACCGCCGCGAGCATTGTCGAAGGAACCACCCCAGGTTTGATCTCGCCGAGTTGAGTTGCGATCGACATTTCGTTTTCTGTTGTCGGTTATCAGTTCCCAGCTGTGCCGTTCGAACACCCTGCCGACACCTGACAACTGGCTACTGACAACTGCTCTCAATTAGATGTTCTACAGCTGTGCACAGATTTCTGCTGGCAATTTCGCTATTATTCTTGATTTTCCCCAGGGTGCTCCACCACCGTGGATGCAAAGCTACATAAATAAGGAACTTGCGTGTCGCGAAGCGCCCTTTATCGTCAATGAAGCGGTTCAGCGGAGGCATCACGAACTCTGCATCGTCGGAGATAGCCTTGACGGACGCGAACTCCAGGCCCCGCTCGTTCGCTACCTGCGCCACCGCCGCCGCTTCCATATCGACGACGTCAGCGGAAAACCTCTCGAACAGCTGGCGCTTCTCCGCTGCGTCACTTACATCCTGAGAAGTCACAAGCACCCAGTCGCCGCCTCCGCTCGTCGCGTAGCGCGTTCCGGTCGCAACGTCCACCACCTCGCGAATCCGGGCGGCATCGCCGATTTTCAGTTTGGGCGAGATCGCACCGACAACTCCTGCCGAGAGCAGCAATCGCGGTCGCACCTGATCGACGGCAACTTCCGCGGCGCGTCTGGCGAACTTCTCGCCGATGCCACCAACAGCGATCACGGCCTGCGGCAGCTCAAACAAATCGACGCCATCAACATTCCGCGGTTGCATGACGCCAATCAGGGGCGCAAGCTCAATCGGCATGGCAGCAATAATCGCAACGGGTTTAAGCGCGTTCGACAATATTCAATCTCGCTGACCGCCGACAGCTGAAACCTGAACATTGCTTCTAAACATAGCCGTTGCCTTTGAACCACTCCACGGCGCGACGCAACGCTTCCTCCACTGGTCGCGAACACCAGCCTAATTCGCGCTCAGCCTTGGTGCTGGTAACAAACATCTTCTTGCGCGCCATGCGCACGGCATCCAGATTCGCGCGCGGCTCGCGCTTCAGCAATTTGCCGGTAACCATCGTATCGACGACGCCGCTAGCGAGCGCCACAGCGTACGGCAGCTTTACGGTCGGCGATGGCAGGCCTGTGATTGCGCCCAGTTTGTCGAGGATCTGCTTCAGTGTAAGGTTCTCGCCGCCCAGAATGTAACGCTCCGCCGGGCGCGCTTTCTCCATCGCCATGAGATGTCCTTCGGCGCAATCGACGACGTCAACCAGATTCAAGCCTGTATCGACATAAACCGGAAACCTTTGGCGCAGGAAATCAACGATAATCTGCCCGCTAGGCGTCGGCTTAATGTCGCGCTCGCCGACCGGCGTAGAGGGATTCACCATCACAATGTTTTGCCCGCCGCGTCCCGCTTCAATGACCAGTTGTTCCGCCATGAACTTGCTGCGTTTGTAATCGCCGATCATGTTGCCGAGCGAGACCGGCGAATTCTCGTCCGTCAGCCGGCCGTTGTTGCCAAAGCCCATGGTGGCAACGCTGCTGGTATAAATAACCCGCCGGACTCCCGAATCTCTCGCCGCCTGGAGCACGTTGCGCGTGCCCTCGACGTTCGACGCATACAGCTCGTTGCGATCGCGCGCCCACAGCCGATAATCCGCCGCCACGTGGAAGACAAACTCGCAGCCGGTCATGCCCTTGCGCAGTGAGTCCACATCGCGCAAGTCGCCGACCACCCGTTCGCCCGCCAGATCCGCAATATTTTCCATGCGGCTGGTCGCTCGTACCAGCAGACGTAGCTCAGCGCCGCGGGCCTGCAGTTGCTGCGCGACGTGCGAGCCCAGAAACCCGGTTGCTCCTGTGACAAAACATTTCATGTCGAATGGTCAGTGATTGGTGGTTAGTTCAGAGGGCTGCCCAACGAAGAATCAAATTCGCACGCTGTTCCAGCTAACTCGGTTGACGACATCTGGCCACGCTCAGCTAGCTTCATTACCCAGCCGTGCCGCAATAACTGCTAACCGATCACTGGGTTCCGGCTACTGCTTACGCACCACACGCAAGCGTTCTTCTTCACTCACGGCGGTCGCTTTCGAATATGTGGTGAGTGCGAGCAGCGGAAAATATTGCCGATACATGTAGTACTCGAGGTAGAACACCTGCGGAAATCCTGTACCGGTGTACAACGATTCGTCCCACGATCCTTCGCGCAGCTGCGTTTTTAAGAGATAACCAATACCGCGCTGCAGCGAATCGCTCCGCGTGTCGTTAGCGGCCAGTAGGCCCATCACCGCCCAGGCCGTCTGCGATGCGGTGCTGGGTCCGACTCCCTTCGAGGTCGGATTGTCATAGGACCCGCAGGTTTCACCCCAACCGCCGTCGGGATTCTGCATCATGCGCAGCCACTCAGCCGCCTGCTGCATGCAAGGCTCGTGATAGTCGACTCCGACGGCTTCCAGCCCGCGCAGCACCAGCATCGTCCCATAGATATAGTTCACGCCCCAGCGTCCGAACCACGATCCATCCGGCTCCTGCTCGCGCTTGATGAACTCCACCGCGCGCCGCACCGGCGCATCTTTCAGTGAGTAACCATAGCTCGCCAGGCATTCCAACACGCGCCCCGTGATATCGACCGTCGGAGGATCGAGCATGGCGTTGTGATCGGCGAAAGGAATGTGCTGGAAGACCATGCGATCGTTGTTTTTGTCGAACGACGCCCAGCCGCCGCTCTTACACTGCATCGAAAGGACCCAGTCGAGAGCGCGCTCGACGGACTTCGTCTGATAGCTCTCGTTGCTCGTCTTCACGCGGCTCAGCGCCAGCAGCACCTGCGCGCTGTCGTCCACGTCGGGATAAAACTCGTTGTTGAACTCAAAATACCAGCCGCCCGGGACAGCTTCGCGGTTTTTCACCGACCAGTCGCCATGACGCGTGACCTGCTTCTTCAGCATCCACTCGCAGGGCTGCACCAACCGCCGATCGGTAGGCGAGACCCCGCTCTCCGCCAGGGCATAAACCGCGTACGCCGTATCCCAAACCGGTGACATGCAGGGCTGCATGCGGAACGTGTCTGTTTCTTCGATGCCGAGCTTCTCGAATTCATCCATCGCCCGAATCACCTGCGGATCGTCGAGCGAATATCCCAGGCAGCGCAGCGCGATGATCGAGTTCATAATGCCGGGATAAATCGCGCCCAGACCGTCACTCATCTCCAGCCGTTCCAGCATCCACTTCTCGGCGACCTTCAGTGCGCGCGAACGCAGCGGCCGTACATGAACCAATTCGAAGAAGTGCACCAGCCGATCCAGAACCAAAAAGAAGTTACGCCAGCCGATCAGCTTGTCGGCCCAGCGCAAGCGAAGACTGCTCTTGTTGCGTCCGCCAACAAACAGTTCATCGATTCCCTCCTCGGGCGGGATCTTCTTGAACGGCTTTTTCGCGTACGCAATTGAAAGCGGCACCAGGATGGCCCGCGACCACGACGAAATCTCATACAGGTTGAACCAGAACCAGTTGGGAAAGAGAACGATCTCCGGTGGAATCGCCGGCACCGCGTCGTAATCGTACTGACCGAGGAAGCACAGATAGATTTTGGTAAAGGTATTGACCTGGGTGACGCCGCCCATCGCCAGGATGCGCGCGCGCGCGCGCTTGAGTTGCGGATGATCGGGCGAGTAACCCGCCATCTTCAGCGCGAAATACGCTTTCACCGAAGCGCTGATGTTCGACGGCCCATCGTTATAGATCGGCCATCCGCCGTCCTCATTCTGGCGGTTGAGGATCTCTCGCGCACACTTCGCGGTGCGCGTGGCATCTTCGGTGCCCAGCAGTCGATGAAGAAGGATGTAATCAGAAACCAGAGTGGTGTCGGCACCGAGCTCGCCGCACCAATAACCCTCCTCGCGGTCCTGAATGCTGAAGAGGTACTGCCGCGATGCATCAATTGCCGCTGCTACCCGGCTCTTGATGTCATCAATTCTGCCGAAACGCATTTCGGCTGGACTGTATGGATCTGCCATTGCTGACTTAGTTCGCCGTACAGCTGACGTCGGCTACTACACGGCCGGCGCGGCGCCGATTGCCTCCACAATCTCGGGAGGTAGTCCGAAGCGCACGTTCTCCGGCATTACTTCCACTTCCTTCATGTTGGTAAAACCCTGCTCCTCGAGGAACGTTACGGCCTCCTGCACCAGAATCTCAGGCGCAGAAGCCCCCGCCGTAAGCCCTACCGTGGTCACGTCCTGCAGCCATTCCGGCCGGATGGACCGGTAATTCTCGATCAGATGCGAATTCGTTCCCAGATTGCGCGCCACTTCCACCAGTCGATTGGAGTTCGAGCTGTTGTCCGAGCCCACCACCAGCAGCAGCTCGCACTCAGCCGCCACGTCCTTGACCGCGGTCTGCCGGTTCTCTGTGGCATAACAAATGTCCTGCGCATGCGGCCCCTTAATATTCGGAAAGCGCTTGCGCAGCGCTTCAATGACGTGGCGCGTCTCGTCGAGACTCAGCGTGGTCTGCGTCAGATAAGCCACGCGATCCGGATCAGGTACATGCAGCGCTTCCACGTCTTCGGGCGCATCCACCACCTGCGTCACCAGCGGCGCCTCGCCCAGTGTGCCGATTACCTCATCGTGATCGCGATGTCCGATGAGAATGAGCGAATAGCCTTCGCGGGCAAACTTCACCGCCTCGACGTGGACCTTGGTGACCAGCGGACAGGTCGCGTCGATAACCCGCAACTCGCGCAGCTTGCTGGCCTGGCGCACTTCCGGCGCAACCCCATGCGCGCTGTAGATGACCCGCTCGCCCGCCGGAACCTCTTCTACGCTGTCGACAAAGATGGCGCCCTTGGCGGTGAGTTCGTCGACCACGTAACGGTTGTGGACGATCTCCTTGCGGACATAAATTGGCGCGCCGAACGTCTCCAGCGCGATGCGAACAATATCGATGGCGCGCACCACCCCCGCACAAAAGCCACGCGGCTTCAGCAACAGGAGGGTCTTCGCTTCACTTTGATTCATGCCGTCCTACGCTCACGATAAGATCGGGCCGAGGTATCCCCACTATCTAGCTTAATTCTAACAGTGTGCCAAGCACCAATGGTACGGGTTGAACCAGCGCAATTACGCACTCTACAGCGCAAATCCGGCACTTAATGGCGCGGCCTCGCCTCCTCAATGCGGCTATCTTCGCGATTCGCCTGCTCCTGACCAGTTGGATGTTCCTTGCACCCCAGATGTGGCATCGCTGGCACTCGCAATTTCAGCCCTGTAGAATTCGGTACGCAAGCAGCACGAAAGCGAGTACCCGCATGACCGGCAACGACTTGGCTAAGATGTTCGAATTCAGCTACGGCGCCATCAACCGCAATCTGCAGGATCTCAGCCATCAGGATAGCCTCGTGCAGCCCGAAAACGGCGGCAATTGCCTCAACTGGGTGTTGGGACACGTAATTGTTGCCCGCAATACCGTCCTGATGCTCGCCGGGGCAACTCCCATGCTCACGGGCGAGCATGTTGCGGAATATCAGCGCGGCAGCTCTCCCGAAGGCACGGACAGGTTCCTCGACTTAGCAACACTGCGCGGACTTCTGGACGATTCGCAGAAGCAGCTGATTCTTGCGCTGGCAGCTTTGTCCGAAGAAAAGCTCAATCGCGACGTTCCCGAGCAATACCGTCGTCCGCCGCTCACCGGCTCAGTCGGCGACGCGCTGATTCGCCTGCATTATCACGAGAGCTATCACAACGGCCAGATCGGGCTGCTACGGAGAATGGCGGGAAAAGAAGGGGCGATCAAGTAGCGGCGAGCACCTAGCAATTAGCAAGAAATCTCACCGAAACCCCCTACGTATCGAATTGAGCATCAGGAATCCCACAAGGCACAACCAGCCACCGCCGAGAAGTCCATCAATCAGCTTCGCTGATTTAGGTGATCCATTCCTGGCGATTGTCATGTCCCAAATGAACAAAGCCACAATTGTGATCATGAGCAAAGTGAGTCCGGTCGCGATCACGCCATGCCAGAATCCGAATAGCGTGTCTCTCATTACAAAAAACAAACCATAAAGACAAAGGAGATGCACCACGACAAGTATGCGAAACGCATTACTGACGAGACGCCTGTTATACCGCACAATTCGCTCCTGAGAACCGACAACCGACAACTGACAACTGGTTTACCGATTCGCCTTCAGCATCTGTTCGGCGTGCTTCAATGACTCATCGGTCAGCTTCGCCCCGCTCATCATGCGAGCAATCTCGCGCGTGCGTTCTTCGCTATCGAGCGCTCGCACTGACGTCTTCGTTCTTCCGCCGGCTTCGCGCTTCTCGATCACGTAATGCTGATCGGCAAAGGACGCGATCTGTGGCAGATGTGTAATGCAGAGTACCTGCTTCGTCCGCGAAAGCTGCTTCAGCTTCTTGCCGACAGCTTCCGCCGCGCGACCGCCAATGCCCGAATCGATTTCGTCAAACACCAACGTTCGTTGACCCACCTTCTCTGAACCCAACCTGTCCCCAACGGAAGGGGACAAGGTTGGGGCACCCGCTTGTTGCCCCTTTTTATCCGTGGGTGCCCCACCCTTGTTCGCGTTTTTTGCGAACAGGGTGGGTTTTGATCCGTTGTGCCCGCCTGCTTTCGTCTGGCCTGCTTCGACCGTGGTTTTCAGCGCCAGCATCACACGCGACAGCTCGCCTCCGGAGGCGATCTCATCCACCGGTCCTAACGGCTCGCCGGGATTGGCCGAGATCAGATACTGCACCTGGTCGAAACCTCGGCTCGTCCAGTTCGCGTCTTCATCCGTCCCACTGACCTCGACCTTGAAGCGCGCCTTCATCGCCAGCTCGTTGATCTCGCCTTCGACCAGTTTTTCCAGCTTGCGCGCTGCCTCGTAGCGCTGCCGCGACAAAGCCCGTGCCGCCGCAAGATATCGCTCCGATGCCTGCGCCAGTTCCAGGCGTAGCTGGCGCAGCACGTCGTCCTTGTTCTCCATTTCGTTCAGCTTGCGCTCCAGCTCGGCACCGAGCGCGATGACGTCTTCGAGCTTCGGCCCGTACTTACGCTTCAACCGATCGAGCGCCGCCAGCCGATCCTCGACTTCTGCCAGCCGCTCCGGCGACGCCTCGATACCTTCGGCATAGTCGCGCAGCCGAGCGCCAATATCTTCCATCGTGATGCGGGCGGATTCCAGCTCTGGAACAGCATCGCGAAACTGCTCGTCAAATCGAGACAGCTCTTCTATCTGGCGTGTCGCCGCGCGGATCGAACCGGCCGCCGATGTGTTGCTGTCGTAGAGTGCATCGTAGGCTGACATGGCAGCGCCGCGCACCCGTTCGGCGTTCGCCAGGACGCGCTTCTCGGCCTCGAGCTTCGCGTCTTCCTCGGGCTGCAATCGCGCATCGCAGATTTCCTTGCGCTGAAAGGTCCACAGATCGAGGAGCCGCAGGCGATCGTGCTCGTCGCGCTCCAAGTCGGCAATGCGACGTCGCACCTGGTTCCAGCTCTCAAAAGTGCTTCCCACGGCCGCCAGATCAGATCCGGCAAAGCTGTCGAGCAGCGCCAGGCGAGATGCAGTGTCGAAAGCCAGCACGGCCTCGTTCTGCGCATGAATAACGGCCAGAAGCGGTGCGAGCTGCTTCAGCACCGTAACCGTCGCCGGCTGATTGTTAATGAAGACGCGGCCCTTGCCTCCGGCGGCGATTTCGCGCCGCAGGATCAGTGTGCCGTCTTCGGCATCGATCCCGTTCTCCCGCAGGACGCTGTCCATTGCGGGAGAATCGGCGTCAAAAACCGCAGAAACAATCGCTTTCCCCGTGCCATGACGAACCGCATCGCTCGAGGCTTTGTCGCCGAGCAGTAACGCGAGCGCGTCGATCAGGATAGATTTCCCGGCGCCAGTCTCGCCGGTCAGCAGGTTCAACCCGGGCGCGAACTCCACGGCCACGTTGTCGATTACGGCGTAGTTTTCGACCCGCAGTTCCAGAAGCACGGCGATTTCCGAATGATGAAGTTGAGCGCAGTGTAGCGAAGCAACTGGCAATTAGCAATTAGCAGTTAGTCCGGACTCGCGTAAGTGATGGGCGATGGCTTAATGTGTGCCGACGACTGAGGTCGGTTGTGACGTAACGCTCTTACGAAATGCTGGCCCAGGGTTTATCATCGGGTGTTGCTTTAGCTAGTTGCCGATCGCTAATTGCTAGCTGCTCAAGATTATGTCCGACCGCAAGATTCGCGTACTTGTTGCCAAGCCCGGCCTCGACGGCCACGATCGCGGCGCGAAGGTCATCGCCCGCGCGCTGCGCGATGCCGGCATGGAAGTAATCTACACCGGCCTGCGCCAGACGCCGGAGATGGTGGTCAACGCATCGCTCCAGGAGGACGTGGACGTCATCGGCCTCAGTATTCTGTCCGGCGCGCACAATGCCATCGTGCCGCGCGTGATGGAGCTGCTGAAGCAGAACCACATGGACGATGTGCTGGTGCTGGTCGGCGGCATCATTCCCGATCAGGATGTCGAAAGCCTCAAGCAGGGCGGCGTGGCCGCAGTTTTTCAGCCGGGCACACCCATGGATTCCATCATCGAGTTCATCCGCGCTAATGTGAAGGGGCGCGGCGTCACCGCGAGTTGAGGTCCTGCGCTTGGCATCTGGCCCTTAGCGACTGGCAAAATCCTCCAGCGTTTTCGCACCTCACGGCTTTACTACGAGCGAGAGTTCTGGCTAAATGCTAACTGCTGATTGCTAACTGCCCTTTCGAGACCTCCATGCGAATTCGAATCTTCTGCGTCCTCGCTCTCCTGCTTTCCTCCGTTTTCTGTCTGGCTCAAAGCACCAGCTCCAGCCCACAGGATGCGGAGATGCCCAAACAGATGCCCAACTTCGACCCCAACGCGATGGACAAGTCCATCGATCCCTGCGTCGATTTCTACCAATACGCCTGTGGCAGCTGGATGAAGAACAATCCCATCCCAGCTGATAAGTCGAGCTGGGGACGCTTCTATGAGCTGCGCGAGCGAAACCTTTATATACTGCGCGACATTCTTGAACAGGCGCAGACGCCGGGCAATCGCAGCCCGATCCAGACTAAGGTGGGCGATTATTACGCCGCCTGCATGGACGAGACGGTCATCGAGAAGCGCGGCGCCGCGCCGATTACAGCGACCATGGACCAGATCGCCGCGATCAAGACGAAGCAGGAGTTCATCGCGCAGGTCGGCGTCATGCAGCGCAACGGCATCGAGGCGCTTTTTAGCTTTGGCCAGATGCCCGACATGCACGACTCACGCCAGACCATCGCGGTCGTCGATCAGGGCGGGCTCACGCTGCCCGATCGCGACTACTACATCAAGGACGATCCCAAGTCGGTCGAGACGCGGCAGAAATACGTGGCGCACGTGCAGAAGATGTTTGAGCTGGCCGGCGATAAGCCGGAGGCCGCCGCCGCCGAAGCCAAGACCGTGCTCGCCATCGAGACCGCTCTTGCCCAGGCGACGATGGACCGCACCGCCCGCCGCGATCCCAAGAATCGTGACCACATGATGCCGGTCACGCAGGTCGAAGCGCTCGCTCCGAACTTCGATCTGACGGAATATTTCGCGCAGAGCAACGCGCCAAAATTCACCAGCCTGAATGTCGGCAATCCCGACTTCTTTAAAGCCGTGAATGAACAGATCAACTCCACTGCGCTCGACGACTGGAAAGTCTACCTACGCTGGCGGACCATCGACACCTATGCCCCGACGCTGACCCAGGCGTTCGTCGACGAAGACTTCGAATTCAACGGCGCCTACATGTCGGGACAGAAAGAGATCGAGCCGCGCTGGAAGCGCTGCGTGAAATCGACCGATGAGAATCTGGGCATGGCGTTGGGCGAGCTGTATGTCGACAAGACTTTTGGTCCCGAAGGCAAAGCGCGCACGCTGAAGATGGTGCAGTCGATCGAAGCTGCTATGCACGAGGACATCGGCGACCTGACCTGGATGTCCGACACCACCAAGCAGAAGGCCTATGAGAAGTTGAACGCCATCGTCAACAATATCGGCTATCCCGACAAGTGGCGCGACTATAGCACCGTGGTCGTCACCCGCGACGATTACGCCGGCAACGTCGTGCGCGCGGAGGCCTTCGAAGTGCAACGCGAGCGCAACAAGATCTCCAAGCCGACCGACAGGAAAGATTGGGGCATGACGCCGCCGACGGTGAACGCCTACTACCGGGGAAGCATGAACGACATCAACTTTCCCGCCGGCATTCTGCAGCCGCCGTTCTACACGCAAAGCGCGGATGACGCCGTCAACTATGGCGCGATCGGCGTCGTCATCGGTCATGAGCTCACGCACGGCTTCGACGATCAGGGACGCAAGTTCGACGCCAACGGCAACCTGAAAGACTGGTGGACGCCCGAGGATAAGAAGGCCTTCGAAGAACGCGTCAGTTGCACGGCGGATGAATACTCCAGCTTTGTCTCGGTGAAGGACGACAAGGGCGAGGTGAAGCTGAATGGCCGGCTCACACTGGGCGAAAATACCGCCGACAACGGCGGCGTCAAGCTGGCCTACATGGCGCTGACGAAGGTCATAGGCGACACCCCGGTGAAGCCGATCGATGGCTTCACGCCACAACAGCGTTTCTTCCTCGCCTATGGGCAGATCTGGTGCCAGAACATTACGGATCAACAGGCGCGCAAGCTGGCGCTCATCGATCCGCACTCACCGGGACGCTGGCGCGTGAACGGGGTAGTGCAGAATTCTGCAGCGTTCCAGCAGGCCTTTGGCTGCAAAGCGGGCCAGCCGATGGTGCGCGAGCCCGCCTGCAGGGTGTGGTAGCAGGCGTCAAGTTTCGCGCGAAACGATGAACGGCTGCGGCGGAGACAATCGGGCTGCAGCCCCTCCGCTGGTTGATTTCGCGCCAGAAACTCCAGCGATCGCAACTCCAGCAATCACCAAGCCGGTGCCGACCGTCTTGATCACCAGAATCGTGCCGGTAAAGGTTTCCTTTAACCAGTCGGGCTTGAACTTGGTCAATAGCAGCGCGCCGACGAAGATGACCGCGTAACGCACGCCGGAGATAGCAGAGACAATCGCCGGATGCGTTCGGCTGACTGCATAGACGACAAGAAACGATCCCAGACCGGCGAGAAAGCGATTGACGAAGTACCAGAAGCGATTGCGCGGTTCGTCGCCTCCCGACTCGGCGAAGATCTGCTTCCGCCATGACGGCGGAATCAACATGGCGAGCGATGCAACAAAGGTTCCGATCGTAAACCACACGTATGCGCTGACGAAGTTCGTGCGGTTGTAGGCCATCTTCTCCAACACGTTCGCCAATCCGAACAGCCCGGCTGCCATAATCACGGGAGGCAGGAGCTTTCGCAAAGGCAGGTTCTCCGAAAAGAACATGATGAACCCGCCGCCGCACATGATGGCGAAGCCGACGAGCTGCATGCTGGTCATCTGCTTGCTTAACAACGCGTAGCTGAGTGCAGCGGTCGCCACCGGCGAGAATCCTCCCATGATGGCCAGGGACTCGGAAGCTTCGCCCCGCTTGAGTGCGGCGTAGTAGAAGAAGGACGCGATTAGGTCGGCTACCCCGGCGGCGAATGCGAGGCCCACCACCAGCCATGACGGCTGATGGTAGCCGAAGAAGATCAAGACGATTCCGAAGACGCTGATCGCTCCCAGCCAAAAAACATAACTGAAGAGGTTGCGAGTTCCGCGTTTCTTCAACAGCACCTTGTCCCAGACAAGGGAGATTCCGATCATGCCGTGGGCGATGATCGCGATCAGGATTCCGTTCTTGGCGAATCCGGGGATCCAGTGCATTTAGACCGCCAGTAAGATGACGCCGATGGCGACAAGGATTGTGCCGGCCCAGCGGTGCCAATCGACTTTTTCCTTGAGCAGGTACTTGGCCATGGCAGTTTCCAGGATGTAGCTGCTGGCTGTGGCCGGTACGGCGAAGGCCAAAGTCGTGGTGGATAACAGTGCCATCAAAGCGAAGAAGGAGAGCGCCATTGCCGGCAATCCCACCAATATGTACCAATTGCGAGCGATTGCGCCGGCGTAACGGAGCAGCCCATGCAGGCTCCAATCGGTCAGCTCACCTTGGCGTTTCATGCCGGCACTATTCAGGACGTCGCCAATCGTGCCGGGAACGACGACCAGGGCCACCAGGATCCACCTCATTCGCTCCGACTCCCGTTGCGTGTCGTCGTCCCAGGACGGGTGAAGATGGTGAACGCGACCCCGATGGTGATCAGGGAAATACCGCCCCAGTGAACCCCGCTGACCGCTTCGCCCAGCCAAAGTACGCCCAGAAGAGCGCTGAGCACATAGGAGAACGAGGTTACTGGAAGGACGTAGCTCAGGTCGGCCCAACTGAGCAGCACCAGCCGGGAGAGAAACCACCCCAGCATCAGCAGCACGCCGGCAATCACCCACGGATGACCGAGGGCGCGGATGTATTGGACAGGTGCCCAACTTGCCTTCACCCCGGCGCCGTTGCTCAGCCCGAGTTTCAGGGCATAGTTTCCGAAAGCATTTGTAGCCATCACCACCAGACTGGCGATGACGGTTTTAATGAGCAGGTGGTGTTTCTTTAGGAATAGGTAGTATTTCTTCATCTGGAACTGTGGTGCATCGATTACGCTGCCTTGGGTGTCGGTCGCTGGTGAGTCTTCCGGTACGTCTTTTTTTGATGCCGCCAGATCAAGTAAGCCACTGCAAAAAGGACAGCGGCGATGGCCCAGGAAGCTTTTTCCATGTATCCCAACAGCGTATTGAACTCATTGGCGAATCCGTAGCCGATGAAGGAAATTACCGTAACCCAGACGGCCGCTCCCAAAGCATTGAAGACCACAAATCTCTTCCATTCCATGCCCAGGACGCCAGCCAAGGGACCAGCGACGGTGCGCAGACCAAAGATGAATCGCGCCCAGAAGATCGTGGCTCCGCCGTGGCGATGAAGCATATCCTTGGCCGCGTCGATGTCCAGGTCATCCAGACGGAAAATTTTTTTCATCCAGCGAATGAGACGCCGGCCAAGCTTACGTCCAACGAAGAAACCCAGGTTGTCTCCCATCGTAGCGGCAAAGATTCCCACGACAATCACCCACCCAATTTCCAGCTGGGTGCCCTTATGAGCAAGAAAGCTGGCAAAGACCAGCGTGGTCTCGCCCGGTATTGGCACCCCCATATCCTCTAGTAGCAGTCCGCCCAGCACTGCCCAATAGCCATAGTTGCCGAGGGCATACCGCACCATGTGATAGAACCAATGCATTCGCGCTCAAGTACAGCAGCATGGAATCCTGTGCAGCCGCAACTCAGCGGCCGGCGACAGCTCTTGGTGGCACCAGATCAATTAGTGTTGATGGGAGGCGGGCGGCAATGTTTGCCAGCGCGGTCCGAACATTCGCGATTTAGCGACTAACAGGCCGGAGGTTTGATCGCGCACGTGTGCTGAACTCGCGCTACTTCAGTCGCTGCGCTCATTTGAGTACTTCCAGGTAGTCGATGAGGGCGCGGAGATCGCGGCCGTCAAAGAACGTCAGGTTCGGCATCTCGCAGCCCGGCTTGAGGGTTTGGGCGTGGGTGATCCACCCGCCCAGGTCCGCCTTGTCGTTGAGGAAGCTGTTCGCTCCAATGTATTTACGGCTGGCGAGGTGAGTGAGGTCGGGCGCGACCTTGCCGTTCGCCGGAGTTCCCCGCACCGTGTGACACAGCGCGCAAGGCCCATCATCGAACACTTGCTGGCCGTATGCGGCATCGGCATCCTGCGGAACGACCGCCGGCTTCAGCTGATTCTGCCGCCACAACGCGTATTCCTCCGGAGTTTGGGCGACCACCAGAATTCGCATATGCGCATGCTGCTCGCCGCAGTATTCTGCGCATTGTCCCGGGAACTCGCCCGGACGGCTCGCCTCAATGCGAAGGTAGTTAGGTTGGCCGGGGATCAACTGCATCTTGCCGTGCAGACTGGGGACCCAGAACGAGTGGATCACATCCGCGCTTTCCAGCAGCAGATCGACGGGCTTACCTACCGGAATGTGTATCTCATTTGCCGTGGTGAAGTGCTCATCAACCGGGCCGTCCAGATACTGCACTTCCCACCAGAACTGATGGCCTACGATGCGAATCTCCGGGTTAACGCTGTGATCACTTATGGGAAAGTCCGACATGCGTTCCATGGCGAACACAAACAAGCCACAGAGCACGACAAACGGAATCGCCAGTCCACCGATAAAGATCCAACGCTGGCCGCCGCCTTCGTCATACGGCTCATGCTCTTGCAGAGTGCCGCGACGGCGGACGGCAGCCCAGCCGATCAGCAGCCACATGACGAAGGCGATAACGCCCAGCAGTATAAAAGTAGCCCAGCCGATGACCGACAGATTCCCCGCGGCAGGCCCTTCAGGATGAAGAATCGACTGCGGCGGTCCGCATGCCGTAGCCGTCAGCAATAAGAATGCTGGGAAGATTACTTTTCGCATCATTATGGGCTCGCGTTGGCTGTCTGTTTGGCCGGCACGGAGATCTGTTTCACCGGCGGTTGAGGAGGAACCGAAGGAGGATCAACTTCTTCCGGGGTGTTGAGCGTCTTGATATAAGTGACCAGCTTCCAGATCTGGTCCTGCGGAATCTTCGTCCCCCACGCCGGCATGCCCTTGGCGCGGCCCTCGGCGATTGAAGAGAAGATTTGTGCGGGAGCACTGCCGTAGATCCAAACCGGGTCGCGGAGGCTCGGTCCCATGCCGCCCCCGCCATGACCGCCGTGGCAACCGTAGCAGTTGTACCAAATGAACAGGCGGCGCCCCTCTACCATTGCCACCTGGTCGCCCGCGTATGGGTTGGCGGGAATGTTCGAATAAGAACTGCCGGGCCCCGGGATGGGACCGATCGGAACCCGCACCGGCGCGGGCGTTCCCATCGGCGCGACCGCAACTGACTGCTGCTTACAGCTGACCAGGCTGAGCGCCAACACTGAGGCGGCAATTATTCCAGTGTGAACTCGCATTCTTTGCACCTCAACGGCATGTCGCATTCGAGTTGCGCGATCGCGGCGCGCCGGCGTCTTCCAGCAGCGGCACTCCGTAGCTGAGCAGAAGCTCACGAATCTGCCTCTTGTGCTGAACAATGAATTGGTTAAGCTGATTGCGCAAACCGTCGTTGCCAGGAGCCACTCCCATGGAAATACTGAACGTAACGGGAATCGCCGAAGCCCTCTGGCAAATTGGGGTGATCGTCAGGGGAAGGCTTGACCTGCCGGCGGAGTACCCCGCAAGCGGTCCCCATGCCACTGCGAGATCAACCTCACCATTCGCAACTGCGGTGATGATGTCCGACGATGGATTCTGCGACAGCTGATCGCCATACAGACTGTAGCCGACGATGTTGTTCACCAGTCCGTGTTGGGCCATCTCCTGTGCAGGCGGAACGGTCTCGCCATCATCGCCGATGATCTGCGCACCAATTCGGTAGTTCTTGAGCGAGGCGTCAGTCAGCGACGCGACCTCTATCTTGCGATCGCGGCGCGAGACGAAGACATAAGTCGATCGGTAGTAGGGCTGCGTGGTTTCGAGTAGTTCAGAATCGGTTGTGGTTCCCATCACCAGATCGCAACGGTTCGCCTTCAGCCATTTCTCCATGAAACGCTGGCGTGGCGGCCACCAGACAAAGTTGATCGGGCGCTGCAGGCCCTCGCCCACCATCTCGGCAAGCTTGTTTTCGAAGCCCTGCTTCTGCATGTTGGAGAATGGCAAATCATTGGGGTCGGAGCATACCCGCAAAGGCGCAGCCGCAGCCAGGCTGGTGGCCAGCAGAACACTCAGCAGAATGACTGCCCTAAAAACCGAATACATACAGAGAGTCTCCTGGTGCACTCAGTTTCTTGATGGGCTTCATGGCGCCGGTTACGCCCAGCGCCGCATAGGGGTCACTCAGCGAGATCGACGAGAAGGCCACTGCGCCCATCCATCCGCCAACGCCGGAGTAGATCGCAACGTACTGCTTTCCGTCCGGTCCTTTGAACGTCATGGGATTGCCGACGATTCCGGAGCCGGTCTTGAAGTTCCACAGGATGGCGCCCGTTTTGGCGTCGACGGCGCGAAAGTCACCTTCCATGGTTCCGTAAAACACCAGCCCCCCTCCGGTTGCCAGCACACCGCTGTACACAGGCAACTGCTGGTCCTTGATGCCCCAAACCTTCCTGGCATGAGCCACATCCCAGGCGAGAAATTCGCCCTGATATCCACCCGGGCCGGGATACATCGTCGTGCTCGATCCCAGATAAGGGGTACCGGCGATGTAGTTCGCCTGAATGCTCCCGTGGTCCATGCAAGTGTTATGTGCGGGAATATAGAGATAGCCGGTCACGGGGGAAAATGCCGACGGCACAACCTCCTTGGCGCCGGTGGAGGAAGGACAAACACCGCGGGCATAGATCCCGGTATGCGTGACCTTAGTCGGGTCCACGTCCGGCAGTCCGGTTTTCAGATCGTAGCCATGCGACCAATTCAGCGGCTGAAACGGTGTCGCCGACAGCAACTCTCCCGTGTCGCGGTCGATCACCATCATGTATCCATTGCGTCCGGGGTGCAGCAACAGCTTCCGCATCTTGCCGTCCCAGACCATATCCACGACGATGTTTTCCATGATCTCGTCGTAGTCCCACGCATCGTGCGGCAGAATCTGATACGCCCAGACCGCTTCTCCCGTCTCCGGCTTGCGTGCCCATAATGTGATCGACCATTTGTTGTCGCCAGGACGCATGTCGGGATTCCACGGTCCGGGATTGCCAGTGCTGTAGTAGATCAGGTCCGACTCGGGGTCGTAAGAGATCCAGCCCCACACCGTTGCTCCGCCAATCTTCCAGGCATCCGGGGGCCAGGTGCTTACTCCCAGATCTTTGCCTTGATCTTTCTTGTAGAAGGGATGGAAATCGGGTCCGATCAGCACATCTTTGTCAGGACCGGTGTTGTAGGCGCGCCAGACCAACTTGCCCGTCTTGATGTCCAGCGCCGTCACTTTGCCGCGAACCCCCAATTCGCCGCCGGAATCGCCGATGATCATCAGGTTCTTAACCACCAGCGGCGCCATGGTTGTAGTTTCGCCGAGATGGATATCGCCAACGCTGGTGCGCCAAACCTCCTTACCGGTGTCGGCGTCAACCGCGATGGCGGTGTTGTCGAGCGCAACGTAAAAGATCTTTCCGTCGGCGTAGCTGGCGCCACGATTCACCACATCACAGCAGGCCACCCCCTGCGATTGCGGATCCGGGTGGGGTTCGTACTTCCACTTGAGCGGAAAGCCGGGTTTGGTGAGGTCGAAGGCCAGCAGATCATTGGGATACGGCGTGACCATGTACAAGGTGTTGTTCACCTCCAGCGGTTGACCCTCATGGCCGTGAGGTATGCCGTCCTGCATGACAGCCACAGGGCGCAGATTCTTCACGTTAGTCGTATTGATCTCGCTCAGTGGACTGTAGCGGGTATTGGCGTAATCGCCTGCGGGAAGCGTCCACTCGCCATTTGGCAGCGGACTCACGAGCTTAACGTCGTTGCTCTGGCCGGGAACGGTGACCTCGCCGTTGTTGTTCTTGTTGTTGTTTCCGTTTTGCGCGGCGTAGTCGCACGCCGAGACTGCTACGATGAACGCCAACAACAAACCCCAGCTCCAACGCCGATTCATCAACCGTCCTCCTTACTGCAGCGTGTACAGGTAAGCGGCAATGTCGCGTGCCTGCTGCTCATTCAGGCCTAGATCGGGCATTGCCGTTAGCGGGTCAACTGCTTTGGGGTCAAGCAACCACCGCACCAGGTTCGGCGGGCTGTTGGGAAGTACGCCGCCGACATACGTACGCTTGGCAAACCAGATCAGCGGAGGGCCGACATTGCCATTCGCATCGTAGACTCCAGGAATGGTGTGACAGGCGCCGCAGCGATACTGCACGATCAGTTGCTTGCCCCGCTGCCAGTTGCCGCCGGTGTAAACCGCATAGACGTCGTGCGAGTTCCCGCCGCGGCAAGCCGCCAGCAGCCAGCATGCCGAGGCCGCCACTCCCAGCACCAGCAACCAACGAGCTTTCGACGTGAACCGAGCTTGTGACATCAGTGGGCCCTCACGCACATGCGAATGATGAAGACGGCCATCGAGAACCACATGATCCCAACGCCTAACGTCGCGTTGACGATCAATCCGAAGTAGCCCATGAACGCCTGCCGGTCGCGCGCTTCCGCCGCCATCAGGTTGACCGGCTCAGTGTGGTCCAGCTCGGCAATCTGCCGCCAGTTCTTATAGGCAACGACGGCCGCGAAGATAGCCACACCCAGCAGAACGAAGGTGATGCAGCCCTGCAGCACGCGTATTCCGGTTTGGGTAAAGATGAAAAGTGATCCGGCCTCGCCGCCCATGCAGGCCTGCCATGCCAACAGCACGTTGAGCAGACCGGCCAAGATCCAGGCGATAGCGCCACCGGTGAATCCAAACCAAAGTCGTCGCGGCGAGAGGACTATGGCGCGTTCAGGTTCGGGATTTACATTTTCCGGATTCATGACATTGCGTTACATTGCGTTGTAAACCACTGGGCCGATGTAAAGGATTGCGAGAATTGCCAACCAGACCAGGGTCAGCCAATACCAGTACACGGCGATGTTGTGATAAGGCCGATGCGGCGGACGCTGCACCGGCTCGTATTGCCTCAGGAACAGCAGCCAGAACAGCATCAGCACACCGAGTGCAATGTGTACGCCGTGCAGGCTGGTGATGGTGTAAAAGATCGAACCATAAGCATCGGAGCGCGCCGTCAAGGTGAGCAGATGCTCGGTATTATCGAAGTAAGCCAGGGCAAAATAGCCCAGCCCAAGAACAATGGCGGGCACAATCAGCGCGCGCGCGGCCCCGATGTGGCCTTTCAGCGTCTGGCGCTCACCGAACCACAGAAAGACGTTGGCGACGAACAGCACCCCCAGCATCGGTATTGCATAATGCAAGCGCGGTGGAACCTCATAACTCCATCGTTCATTGCCCTTCGCGATGTAGAAATACGCAAAGAAGAGCATTACGAACAGCATGGTCTCGGTGAAGATGACCATGTACATCGCCCAGGTGCCGCGTTCTACATCCACCAACTGCACCGAGGGTGGCGCGTGGTCGGTGATACGCTGCTCTGGCTTGGGTTCGAAGAAGACCGGGACCGGACTCATGCCTCCTCCGTTTCCGCGTTCGGCCGCAGCCACAAGCCGATTATGATCAAGGTGAAAAGCGCTGCCGGATAGGCCACATACCAGTACGAGAAGACCCAGGCGCCGCAAACGACGAACGCGCCCAGTGCCACCAGCATTGGCTTGATGGTGTCTTTGGCGATGCGAGCGATGGCCACCGGCTTGGCGTCCAGCGGAGTTGTCGTGTAGGACAGCCGGCCTTCATCGAGGATGCGCTCGCCGGTCGGATCGTAATCCTCATCGTGGTCATCCCACAGCGGGTGCCGTGAGACCACGGTCGGAATATGGACCACTTCATAGGCCGCCGGTGGCGAATCCGTCGCCCACTCCAGCGTATCGGCGTTCCACGGGTTCTTTCCGGCGACGACGCCGTGCTTCAGGCTCCAGAAAAAGTTGATAAACGTCATCAGGATGCCCACGGCGAGAATGAATGCGCCCACCGTGATGATCTTGTTCAGATAGCCCCATCCCAGGCCGTCTACGTAGGTGTAAATGCGCCGCGGCATGCCTTCGATCCCGAGTACGTGCATGGTGAAGAACGCCAACTGGAATCCGATGAACATCGTCCAGAAGCTGATCTTGCCCCAGCGCTCGCTCAGCATGCGGCCGGTCATTTTCGGCGCCCAGTAATAAAACGCCGCCATGACGGGGAAGAAGTTGGCCCCGACCAGGACGTAGTGGATGTGCGAGACCACCCAATATGTGTCATTGATCTGCCAGTCCAGCGGAATGACCGCCGTGGCAACGCCGCTTAGCCCGCCCACCACAATCAGCGCGATGAAACCCATCGCAAAATGCATCGAGGCGGTCATTACCGGCTTGCCGTTCCAAACTGTGGAAAGCCAGCAAAACACCTGGATGATGGTGTAGACAGAGATGGTCATGCTGGCCGCGCTGAAGAAGCTCATGCCCAGATGGCCAATTCCCGTGGTGAACATGTGATGCACCCACACGCCAAATCCGGTAAGCCCGGTCAGCACCGTGGAGGCCGCAATGAACTGATAGCCCACGATAGGGCGCCGCGCGAATACCGGTATGAGCATTGACATCATCCCGGTTGCGGGAAGAAAGACGATATACACCCAAGGGTGGCCGAAGAACCAGAACATGTGCTGCCACAGCAGCGCATTGCCCCCGTGCATGACGTCGAAGAACTTGGTGTACCAGCGGCGGTCGAGTTCCAGCAGGATATTGCACGCCGTCAGCGCCGGCATGGCAATCAGCACGATAACGTTCTGCGTCAAGGTGCTGAACATCATCAGCGGCATTTTGCTGATCGTCATTCCCGGACAGCGCATGCGCAGGATCGTGGTGACAAAATTCACGGCGTTGCCCGTCGTGGAGATGGTCAGCAGGATCAGCGCCATGTTGTAGAAATCCATGCCCCGGGCAGCGGAAAAGGCACGCGTCGAGTACGGCACGTAGGCGAACCAGCCGTCATTCGGCGCCTGTCCCATCAACGGCGCGATGTACAGCAGGATTCCCGAGAAGACGAAGCTCCAATACGTGAAGGCGTTCAGTCGAGGATAGGCAAGATCACGCGCTCCGATCATCAGCGGCACGACAAAAATGGAGAAGCCGGAGAGAATCGGCGACGCATACCACCAGATCATGGTGACCCCGTGCATGGTGAAGATCTGGTCGTACATCTCCGGGGTGAGCAGCTTCCCTTGCGGCCCCCACAACTGCAGACGCATCATCAGCGCTTCAATTCCCCCCGCTATCAGGAAGACAAAAGCGGTGAAGATGTAACGCCGCCCGAGCTCCTTGTGATCGACGGTTCCCAGGAATCCATGCAGTGTCTTAGGACTCTCCCAAAGCTCGACGAGGCGCTGCTGGACCGCCGTAGTGCTCATATCACTCCCGGTCTATTCGCGATTCGTAACAAGGATGTGGGACGCTTGGCGGCAAGATGTATGTAGCCGGAGTTGCACCAGCAACCCGAGTTCGTGATGGTCTAACCAGCACCATGAGCCGGGAACTCATAGTTAACCGCGAGAACTCAGGACTGCGTTTCCACCCGCCATCGCTGTCTGTCCGGCTGCCGTCGCCAACGCCTTCTGCGGAGTCTTGTTGGCAAAACGGACTGTCTCCGCCAGCCGCGCCGCGGCCACGAGGTTTTCCGCCATCTTCAGCAGTGACGCCCATTGCTCCGCGCCCATCACCAGGTGCAGCCGTTCCTGCGCTCGCTGCCATGCGGGAAGGCTTGCATGGTATTTGCTAACGCCGGCCTCTGTCAGCCGGTACAGTCGCTCGCCTGGGCGCTCTTGTCCGACTCGGCAGGCGATTAACCCCGTCTTACGCAGCACCGCCAGACGTCTCGACAAAGTGTCATCGCCCAGCCCGTATTCCGCGGCCAGCCGCCATTGCGCCACCTCTCCGCGCTGGTAGATGGCCTGTAATAGGACAAACTGTGTGGCTTTCAGACCAGTGGGAGACAGCACCAGGTCATATAAGTGAGTGACTGCCCTGGTAGCCCGACGAAGTGCCGCGCAGGGATCGGATAATGGAAACAGCTCCGCTTCAAAGCAACTACGTTCGTGCTTCTGCATAGCAGGTTTGCTTTCCTATTTGAGATTTCTTGCGCGTGCTGCCCGGAGAAGGCACCGCGCCATGCCGTTACCACTCGCAAATATGATGTCCGTCGCCGAACGTAAGGTGGGCCGCGCGGCCACTGTCAATTCGCGCCACTCCCCACGATGCCACTCGCCAGAAATTTTCAACCTGAACCGCTGCCAACCTGAGCGGGGCATCGCCCGATCTTAAGGAGAGGACGTATCGTTTTCCGGGCTCGCACCGCCGTCGTGAAGTTGAGGACCTGAATTGCCTCTGAAGAGACTGTGTTCTATTCTGCTCGCCGTTGCGATCTTATTGACTCCTTTATCACTTCCGGCCTATTCGGTACTCACCCATGAGGAGCTTATCGACCTGGCCTGGGACGACAGTATCCGCCCGTTGCTCCAAAGCCGTTACCCGGGCATCTCCGAAGCCGCGCTCGCCGAGGCCCACGCCTACGCCTATGGGGGATCGGCGATCCAGGACATGGGTTATTACCCATTCGGCAAGCAGTTTTTTAGCAACCTCACGCATTACGTTCGCAGCGGGGACTTCATCGCCAGCCTGTTCCGCAACGCTCATAACCCGAACGAACTGGCATTCGCGGTCGGCGCACTCTCTCATTATTTAGGGGACAATATCGGCCACAGCGAGTGCATCAATCCTTCGACAGCAATCGAATTTCCCAAGCTCGAACACAAGTACGGCGAGTATGTGACCTACGACGAGAGTCCGCACGGCCATGTTCGCACCGAGTTCGCCTTCGACATCGATCAGCTCAGCCATCATCGTCTCGCGCCCGCCGCTTATCTCGAGCACATGGGGCTGAAGGTCCCGCGCGCGCAGTTGGAGCGCGCCTTCTATGAAACGTATGGACTGCATTTGCATGAAGTGCTCGGTCCGGAAGCCCCCGCTATTCGCAGCTATCGCTGGTCGGTGCGTCACTTCATTCCGCGCTTCGCTCATGCAGAAGACGTGCTCCACCGCAAGCATTTTCCGCCGGATGTACCCGACCAGGCCTTCGAGACCTTTGCCCGCGACGTACAAAACGCCGACTTTCAGCATTGGCATGGCAGTCGAAAAGAACCAGGATTCGTGACTCACGTCGTCGCCCTCGTGATCGTAATCCTGCCGAAGATCGGGCCGATTTCCGATCTCGCGATTCGCGGACCCAACCAGCAGACCGAGCAGTGGTATGTGAAGAGCGTCAACGACACGATGGCGCAATTTCGCCAGGTGCTCGGGAACCTGAGAACCCACCCCGGTACGCCAGTTGACCTGCCCAACCGCGATCTGGACACCGGCAATCTCGTTCGTCCGGGTGCATATCCACTGACAGATCAGACCTACGCGGAGCTGCTGCAGCGAATCACCGATGACGACGTACGGAGGGTGCCATTCGGAGTGCGTCGCGATCTCCTCGCCTTTTACTCCAATCCGAACACGCCAATCGTGACCAAGAAAAATCACAAACACTGGGAGAAGGTGCAGGAGAACCTTGCGACCTTGCGAGAAATGCCCGCGCGCCAGCCCGTAGAACCTGGGTTAGTGGCTACGGATCATTAGATCGGAAGCTTAGGAAGTGGAGCGGGAGACGGGGATCGAACCCGCGACCAACGGCTTGGGAAGCCGTGACTCTACCACTGAGTTACTCCCGCTTAAACTGCAAAGATCGAATCGAAGGTTCTCGCGATGAGATCCCTCGTGGCACTCGGGATTTCTAAAAACCTGAGCTTCCTCAAAGTCTAGCACCCCGAAAATTGCGGAGCAATTTCGCGCCTACGCCGCCACCGCCGTCGTCTCGCGCATGAAACTGCGGCCATGCTTCTCGGTGCCAAAGACCAACATCACGCTCAGCACAGCGATCACGCACAGCTCGAACGCGGTTAATGCCCATGCATACCCAATGTGGTCGCGCAGGGCAAACTCCAGCGTCGGCGTCCCTGACGCCAGCAGAATTCCGATCTGATAAGTAAACCCCGGCAACAATCCGCGTACGGAATCCGGCGAGAGTTCGTTGAGATGTACAGGAATGATGCCCCACGCTCCCTGCACGCCCATTTGCATGATGAAGGCGCCAATCGCCAGCATCAGCAGCGTGCTGCCGAACGCCCACACCGGCATGATCAGCAGCGCAACCGCCAGCGCGCAAAGCATACTATACCGTCGTCCAATGCGCTCCGAAAGCAACCCGAAGATGACCGCTCCCACCACGGCGCCCACGTTATAGAACATGGTGACGTAGGCAACCGTATTGGCGGAAACACCGTGCGCATGTTTCAGGAAATCGGGATATAGGTCCTGGGTGCCGTGTGACAGGCAATTCATCAGGAACATCAGCCCGATCAGATAAAGCGAAAGGCGCCAGTTTTGCAAGGCGATGCGCGGTCCATCGATGGTGCGCGCTACCCGATGCTGCTCCCATGCCTCCGACTCGGGAACCTTGGTGCGAATGTAGAGCGCCAGCAGTGCGGGAATGCCGCCGACCCAGAACATCGCGCGCCATCCCAGGTTGGGCAGCACGACGCGCGCGGCAACCGCGGCCAGCAAATAGCCAATGGGATATCCGCTCTGCAGGATTCCCGAAAGCACCCCGCGCCAGCGCACCGGCGCGTGCTCCATGGCCAGCGATGCGCCTACGCCCCACTCGCCGCCCATGCCGATGCCGAACAGCATCCGTAAAATCAGGAACACGGTGTAGTTGGGCGCAAAGCCGCACAGCACCTCGATGGTCGCGAAGTAAATCACGTTAGCCATCAGCGGGCCGCGGCGGCCATAGCGATCCGCAAGCATGCCGAAGAGCAGGGCGCCGACCGGTCGCATAAACAGCGTTAGGGTTACGCTCCAAACGATGGCAGCCTTGGAAACGTGAAATTGTGCCGCGAGGGTATCGAACAGAAAGATGACGACGAAAAAATCGAAGGCGTCCAGCGTCCAGCCGAGGAAACCCGCGAGCATGGCATGCCGGCGATCGGAGGCAGAAGAGCTCTGTGCCATTGACGTTTGAGCGAAAGTATCAAATAAAGTGGGTAGTGGATAGTAGCTTGTGGAGAGAAAATTCGATGTTGGACGTTCGTGCCAAACTGAGCGGTCACTATCGAACCCGAACTCTCACCTAGAAAGCCGAGATGCGGTTTTTTGTAAACCACTAACGACTGACCACTAACCACTGTTTCTCTATGTCTCGCGGAATCCAGTTTCGTCCTACCGGAGTCTTCGTCGGACTGGCGACCATCGACGTCCTCTATTCCGTCGACGAGATTCCCGCTCCGGATGAGAAGATCTCTGCTCCCGGCCAGCTCGTCTCCGCCGGAGGTCCGGCCACGAACGCCGCGGTGACCTTTGCATTCCTCGGCGGCCACGCCGAGCTGGCGACCGCCGTCGGCACGCATCCCGCGGCCTCCATCATCCGCAACGACCTTCGCCAGCCCCCGGTGCGTTTGCATGACTTCGCGCGCCATCGCTACGTGCTGCCGCCGGTCTCCTCGATCATGGTTTTGCGCGAGACCGGCGAGCGCACGGTTGTCTCGGCCAACGCCTCGGTCTTCTCTGATCTGGGCTCCGATTTTGATCCCGATTGGCTTCGTGGCGCCTCAATCCTGCTGGTTGATGGCCATTACATGCCGCTGTGCATCAACGCAGCGCGTTGCGCGCACGAACGCGGAATAACCGTCGTCATGGACAGCGGCAGCTGGAAAGACGGCATGTCGGAGCTGCTGCCGCTGGTCGATATCGCGATCTGCTCCGACGACTATCGCCCGCCGGGCTGCCGCGATTCCAAGCAGGTTTTCGAGTATCTGGGGGCGAAGAACGTACGCCAGGTGGCCATCACCGGCGGCAAGTCGCCGGTTCTCCTGGCCGACTACGGCAGGCGCGGCAGGTTTGCGGTCGAGATGGTCGCGCCCGTCGATACCCTGGGTGCAGGCGACATCCTGCATGGCGCGTTCTGCTATTACGCCACGCTGCCTTACGCCACGTTTCGGGAATCCATGATCAAGGCCGCGCGCGTAGCCAGCTTCTCCTGCCGCTATCCGGGTACCCGCTCCTGGATGACCTTCTACCCGCGTCCGCGTTCTTAAGGAAATCGCGGGCAGCCCCATCAGCTCTGCTCGGCATCTTAATTGGCGAAGTTGTATACCATGCGCGTTCCCCGCATCGCTTATCTCTTATTGCTCTGCGCTTCTTTGGCCGGCGTCTCGACTGCGACGTCTCCGGCGAGTCCCACTCACGATCTGCGCCAGATTGGCATGGTCAATATCCCGGGATCGCCGGGATTTGCCGGCGCAGCTTTTGCGAATGGCATGTTGTTGCTGTCGCATCCGGGTGCGTCTGCCGTGGATGTGTTCGATCCGGTGCGCCGCCGCGTAGTCGCCGAAATCGTCGGCCTGCAATCGCCGCGTGGACTGGCCGTGGATGGAAAAGCTGGACGCCTGTACATCGCCGATCACGGCAGTAACTCCATCGTGGTCGTCGCCTTCGAGGGATGGAAGGTGATCGACTCGATCGCGCTTCACGGATCGCCGGATGCGCTCCTGCTCACCGGCGAAGACAAGCTGTACTGGACCGATGCGGACGCCGAAACGCTCTCGCTGCTCGACCTTCACACCAAGCAGGACGTGGCTCGCGTCGAGCTGGGCGGACGCCCGCGATCACTGGCATGGGACGCGCAAAGACACATTGTCTTCGCAACATTACAGGACGCGCACCAGATCGTCGCGATCGCTCCCGGGTCGTCGGATTCCCAGCTCAACATTGTGAGCCGCTTCAGCTTGAGCGCGTCGCAGCCCACAAGTCTGATCTACGATCCGCAGTACCACGAACTCTACACGTCGGTTCGCTTTGCCGTGCTGGCCGTGAATGCCGACACGGGGGCGGAGGTCAGCCGCGTTGCCGCACCCGTTGGAGTCGATTCTCTCTGGCTTGATCCGGATTCGCGCACGCTCTACGCCGCCAGTGAGGGCTCGCTGCTGGTAATGCAAGCGAAGGGCCAGTTGAGCAAAGTCGATGAGATCGAGACCGCCGGCATAAAGGGAGACATTGTCGCCTTCGATGCCGAGAAAAACATCGTGCTTGTGCCCGGTGGTGGTCAGGGACAATCGAAGCTGCTCATCCTGCGGCCAACATCGCCCAACGCGCAGCCCAGTGCGAACGACACCGACGCACGCGTGCGTTGAGACGCTATCCCAGGTACGCTCTCGCCATTGGCCGCCACCACGGCCAGTCGTGATAGCTCTGGTCGCCCCACACATACAGCTCGTGCCGGATACCGCGGCCGCGCAGGATCGCCGCCATCTCCTCATTGTCGTTCCAGCACATGTCCCACTCGCCCGTCGATAGCACCGTGCGAATGTGGTTATAACGCCAGCCGTCGGTGCAGTTCGCCAGATAGTCAGGCGGGTTGTTGAAGTACACGTCGTCGCTGTACCAGCCGTCGAGGAAGCGCTTGATGTCGAACGAGCCGCCCATGGTCACGCAGTCGGTCACTTTGTCGGGATGGCGCATGGCGAAGTTCAACGCGTGATACGCCCCGAAGCTGCATCCGGTGACGATCGTCCGCGGATTCCAGTTCTTGTTCCACATCAGCGGTAGCACGTCGTTCAAAATGTAGCGCTCATACTGCAAATGCCGCTGCAGCCGCCAGTACGGATGCGCGTATTTGTTGTACCAACTCTCGGTATCGACGCTGTCCACGCAGTAGATCTGCAGCCAGCCGTTTTCCAGACGATCCGCCAGCGCGGCGATCATCTTATTGTCTTCGTATTCAAAGAAACGTCCCATCGACGTCGGAAAGACCAGGACCTTCGGCCCATCATGCCCGAAGACCAGCAGGTCCATGTCGCGTCCCAGGTCGTGCGACCACCAGCGATGAAATTCACGGTTCAAGGTTGGATGCCTCGGAAAGAGATAGTTTGAGCTCTGAAATTGCCAATTCTACAGGAGCGTATGCTTTTCTACCGCGTCGCCGCCGCTGATTAGCCGCGCTATCACGCTCGCCCGCGAGTTTTGCATCCAACCAGCGAGCAAAAAACAGCCGGCTGCAAAATGCGAAAGGCCTGATATGATGCCCCTTTCACTGACATGAGCGACGCCGCCCTGACTCCACCGCTGGCCAATTCGACACTCGCTGCTGCTGTCGTCGCAATCGCCGGCGACCTGAAATCGCGCCTTCGTCTCCACACGCAATTTCCCTCGAAGATCGAAGACGAGACCCACGACTTCATCGTCTATCTGCCGCCCATGTACGATGAGGATCCCGACCGCCGCTTCTCCGTCTTCTATATGCAGGACGGACAGAACCTGTTCGATCCCGAGACGTCGTTCTGCAAGGGCAACTACTGGCGCGTGGGCGAAACTGCCGACGAATTGACGCTTGCGGGCGAAATCGAGCCGCTGATCATCGTCGGCATTTACAACACCGGCAAGCATCGCATCGACGAGTACACGCCGGTCGAGGACAAGCGGCTGGGCGGAGGCCAGGCTGACGCCTATGGCCAGATGCTGGTGGAAGAGCTGAAGCCGTTCATCGACCGCACCTACCGCACCTTGCCGGGTGCGGCCCATTGCGGCCTCGGCGGCTCATCGCTCGGCGGGTTGGTGACGCTCTACCTCGGGCTGCGCTACACCTGGATGTTCACCAAGCTGGCTGTGATGTCGCCATCGGTGTGGTGGCGCAATCGCTCGATTCTTAAGACCGTGAACCAGATTCGCCGCAAACCCGACCTGAAGATCTGGCTTGATATCGGTACGAAAGAAAGTGATCGCGCGCTGCCCGACGCGCAGGAGCTGAACCTCGCGCTGGTGAAGAAGGGATGGGTGGAAGGCCGCGATCTCCGCTACCTCGAAGTGCCCGAGGCCGGCCACAACGAAATCGCCTGGGCCGCGCGTGTCGCGCCCATGCTGAAGTTCCTGTTCCCGGCGAAATAAGGCAGTTTCAAGTTTCCAGTTAATTACTCATCAATCCCGACTCGGTAGCAGCCGAGGCGACGTCGTTAACCTTTGTTTCCCCGTCCAACCGCAGCACTTCTGCGTTTACCTGGTCCATCATCTCGCGTTTCAGGCACTGAAATTGCGCTAAGTACTTCCCTGCCTGCGCGGCAACCTGCGGCAGCTTCTTCGGTCCAAGGACGACCATTGCGAGCAGCAAAATGAAAAGTACATCCGGCATCGCTACGCCCCAGGACCGCTCGAGGTCTTCACCTGCGAGTCAGTCCCGACAACTTCGTGCTGCCGCTCCACAGGCGCCGCGTTCTGATCTTCCCCGCGAATCGAATTCTTGAAGCTGCGGATTCCATCGCCCAATCCCTTTCCCAGCTCAGGCAGCTTCCTCGGCCCGAAGACCAGCAAAGCAATAAAGAGAACGACCAGCAGATGCATCGGCTGAAACAAACCTTCGAACATACGACCTCCTTCCAATCGCGATCTCGCGATGGACAGGACAGCGGCTGCCAACGATCGCCGCAGTCCCGTCCCTCGGGTTAAGGCAGGCATGGTGCAGGTCCGCACTCAGGCCCGCTCGGTTAACGTCGTTGGCGTTCACACCTGCCGGCTGGCTGCATCAGCGGCGGTTGCCAACTGATTGAGCAGGGCCAGAAACGCCGGCGACTGTCCGACGAAGAGCCCATCGTTCGTCAACGCATTCACCGCGGCCATCGCGCCGGCAAACTGATCGTCGCTGGGACGGATCGCCGCACAAAGCGGCAGATCCTGGCTGATGAACTGCGCCGGTACCGGGAAGATCAGGCTCGGCTGAATCAGAGGATTGAGCGGGTTGAAGAAGTTGGGGAAGCTCAACTTCGTGATTGGGTCGGTGAACGGCGCAACCGGAGCTTGTACGCCATTGCCGGCGAAATCGACCCACTCCAGGAAATGCGCGACCTCATCGCCGCCGATGCCCAGCGTGATCTTCAGCACCTCCAGCGAGCTGACCTTCTGGCTGAGCGCGGCATACAGGCTCGAACCACCTTGCTCGATGAAGCCGAAGTGAAACGCAGCCACATTTGCGATCGCCTGAATGTGTACGTTGCCGGGAACGCTGGGCGCGTTCGGGAACGGAGGCCCATCGAAGTCGGCAACGGTCCTCGGAATCGCATAAACACCATTCAGGCTTATCGCCTGGGGAAAGCTTGCGCCGAAATCCGGATTGGTGGTGCTGCGATAACGAACGTACCAGCTGGTGTCCACGTTCAGCTGCATCAGGTTGGTCAGCCGTCCGATATTGGCTGCTGGCGCCGCCTTGCTGCCCTGCAATGTCCGGAACTTGTCGAGGTTGACTGGATCGGCCCCCTTCGATTCCAGATAGGCGTTGAGAAAAGCGGCATGGCTTTTTTCATCAAGTGTATTGCTGGTGATGTATTGCGGAGCGTCGCCATCGAGGTTCGACAAAGCTATCTGATAGTTGTTCAGCGACTGGTTCGGGTCAACCTCGATGGGCGGATTCGTGCCGATTCCACCCAGCTCGGCGTACTGCTGCCAGACATCGCTCTCGATGAGTTCGGCCGCAGCAAGAAATTGCAGGATAGCAACGTCGCCGCTGTTGAGCGGACCGTTCGAGTTGTTTTCCTGGCCGAATGCCAGGCCATGACTGAGCAGGCCCGCGCCGACGGTGGCAGCACCCGCAGCCATAGCTCCTTTCTTGATAAACGACCGGCGATTGACCGGACGCTCCAGGATGTTCTCTGTATTCTTCATAGCTGTTCCTCTCTCAAGTCCTATGCGTATTGGCTGGACTGTGTACTCACGGTAGAGTCGTGGGAAGGAACGCTTGTCATCGAGTTGTGGAACCGGTGTCAGCTCTTTGTGAAATGGATGACCACGCGCGTTTGCAACCGCATATTTACAAATCCGACAAAGCGTGTTGAAACTTCTCTCTGTCTGACACATCAATTTTTCGGAGAGGAATAATAAATGTCCGTCGAATGGAGTCACGACGTTGATCAGGCATTAGCCACTGCTGCCGAAACCAATCGTCCGCTTCTGATCGATTTCAGCGCCGCGCCCGGTTGAGGAGCTTGTGTTCGGCTGGATGCCGAATCATACGAAGATTCGAAAACTGCGGAGTTCATTCAGCAGAACTTCCTTCCGGTGAAAGCTCATGTCAAAGAACATCCCGGCTGGTTTCATCGCTTCGGTGCGGTGTGGACGCCGACGGTAATCCTGCTCGACAGCGCCGGCAAGGAGCGAGCGCGGATCGAAGGCTATTTGACCAACGAAGATTTTGTTGCCGCGCTGGAGAACGGCCTGGGCCGCATCGCCTTCGTCCGCAAGAACTACGGTGAAGCCGAGCGCTGGTACGACGATGTGGTCGCGCGTTTCCCCCAGTCGCATGCCGCGCCGGAAGCCATGTACTGGACCGCCGTAGCGCGCTACAGTGCGACCCACGATCACGCGGTGCTGGACAAGGTCGCGCAGGACCTGCGCGCGAAGTATCCCGACAGCGTTTGGGCCGAGAAGGCAATTCCCTGGCTGCCGGCATCATAGGCTGCCGAAAAAACACCTTCCAGGGGCACAGCTTCAGCTTCGCGTGCCCTGGCTGTCGGCGATGCTTCGTTAGCCGCTGCACACAGGAAATCAGGTTGTGCAGAGAGGTCTCTTACTTGTGGTTTTTGTTGGCCCAGTTGGCAGCCAGCCGAAGTTGCTCGTTGGCCTGTTCGAGCAGATCCTTCGCTTTCTGCGCGTGGCCTTCCATATCCCACTCGTTCGCCTGTTGCGCGGCAATGATTTTCTCGTAGGCCTGTTGCGACAGCCGCTGCGCCGCGGCGAGATTGGGATGATGATGCGGGTTGATGTTTTCTACGGGCTTTTGCGCGATAGCGATACCTCCACAGAACAGGGCAAGACCCAACAGCGCCTTCAAAATCTTTCCGGTCATCTCTTCCTCCAAGAGTTATTGGACAGCATTTTTACTGCTGACGAAGATCGCCTCGCCGAAGACTTCCGCCGTCAGGCGAAGTTCGACGAAGCTCCAGCCTCCTGACGAGACCGCAGCACGAGCTGAAATAACTTGTGTTCTTGGGCGCGTTGCCGTTCGGCTTGCCGGTCTAGCAAGGCGACACCGAAGCACGGCAGATATCCGCTAGTGAAGCAGCTTCATGTTAAGGAACACGACAGCTCGGGCAAAGTTCCTCTGCGCGTTTGACACTCTTTCCAGGCGCGACCTATACTCCGCAGCAATTCCGTTTCGGAGGATGGTATGTCGAAACGTCAGCCAGCCGCTTTCCTGCTTGTTGCTCTCGTCTTCGCGGTTTTCAGCGCACAAGCCGCCTACTCTCAGCAGCAGCCAACCCTTACTCCGCAGAACAGCAACACGACCGCGTTGCTGATTGCGGTCAGTCCGGTCAACCAGAATGTAGTTTGGGCGGTTGGGACGAACAGCGTGTTTGTGGTTACCACCGATGGCGGAAACACGTGGCGGACCGGAGTTGTGCCCACGCAGAACTCCAACGACGTGCAGCTGCGCGATGTGCAAGCGGTAAGCGACCAGATCGCCTACGTGCTCGCGATTGGAAACATCCCGCAGGACTTCGCGATCTACAAGACCGAAGACGGCGGAAGAACCTGGACGCAGCAGTTCGATAATCAGCTCGACGGCGCGTTCTACGACTGCTTCGCGTTCTGGACTCCCACCAACGGTATTGCGCACAGCGATTCGGTGAACGGCGTCTTTCCCGACCTGCTCACGACCGATGGAATGACGTGGCAAAGCATCGCCAACAACATGCCGCCTGCGTTGCCTGGGGAAGCGTCGTTCTCGTCGAGCGGAACCTGCATCGCAACGCAAGGCACGAGCAATGCGTGGATTACGACCGGAGGATCCAGCATCGCGAGGATTCTGGCGACGACCGACGGCGGAAATACTTGGGCTGCGTATGACACGCCGCTGCACAGCTCGCCGACTGCGGGAGGATTCAGCGTCGCGTTCCGCGATGCTTCAAACGGCGTGCTCGGCGGAGGTGATCTCGCTGCCGGGAGCACCTACACAGCGGCGCAGTTCGCGATCTCGCATGATGGCGGTCAAACCTGGACGCTCACGCATCAACCACCTGTGCAATACGCGATCTTCTGCCTCGCATACTTGAGCAATACAACCGGTGTTGGAGGTGGAAACCAGCTGGAGAAAGCGGCGAAACGCAGTCCGACCGATTACACGCAGTACGTCGTCATCACTGCCGATATCGGAGGCGCAGCGTGGACTCCGGACGAAGGCAACACGTGGTATCAATTGCCCGGTGTGAACGGCTATTGGGCGGTAGCGTTCGCCGATCCGCAGAACGGTTGGATGGTCGGATTGAACGGCCAGATCCTGAAGATCAGCTTTCCCTAGCGACGAGATCGGGATTTGGAATTGCGGGCTCGAATTGACGCCCATCCAGTCCGCTGGTTGGCGGACCGGATGGGCAAGCAACTACTGCAAGTCAAGTTCTCGCTGTTCGAGATAAGCTTTGACTTCACGTTTCCCGCCGCTGACCACAACCCGGCGCTGCCAGATCGCATAGCCTTTCTTGCGGACGTCCACTGTGTGTTCACCTTCTGAAATCTCTAGCGAACCGGGAGTCTGGCCGATGAAGCGGCCGTCCACGAAGACGTCCGCGCCGGGCGGAGTCGACAAGATATCGAGTTCCGGCGGCGGTGGCGGCGGTGGTGCAGCCGCAGCAGGATCGGGAGCCTTCGCAGCGTGACCGGGAGCGCCGGCGGCAGCGTCAGCCGCCAGAGCCGCAGGCGGAGCGTCCACGTCGCAGTTGACGTAATAAACCGAGAGCGCTGACGCGATGCTCTTATGGCTTCCTTCCGTCGATGTCTTATCGGCGAGAACCTCGGACAGCACCTTCTCCAGCAGTTTGTCGCGCGAGGAAATTGTCGCCAGGCTGTAGCTCGCTATAGCGCGCCCCGTCTGATCGAAGGCACGGACGTCCAGCGACTTTGGCTTCTCGTCGCGCTGCAGCGCCAGCGTGTCGGTTGTCGCCGTTGGCGCTCCTCCGCTATAGCTATAGCTCCAAGTACCTCCGTAGCTGGTCACCGGCGCCTTGCCGTCGGCGCCCTGCGGTCCGCTGGTGTAGGTGTGTGCCGAAGGCGTGAGGCCCTGGAACGCCGCCGCGGAACTGGAGAAGACAACGATGTAGTTCTGCAGATTCGCATTAGGTATCTGCGAGAAGCAGAGCTTGGAAAACTGTTCGCGCCGCGATTTGCCTCCCAGCCACTTGAGCGTGAACTTGGGAATCGCGGGGACAGGCTGTCCACCTTCCGCGATTGCAAACGATACGTTCTTGCTGCAAGCTGGCACTGAAGATGTGGCAGCCGGCGCAGGAGTTGAGGTTTGTCCCCAGACGAAAGTAGCAGGCGCGGCGAGAAGAAGCAGAGTCAGTAAGCGCTTCATAACAATTCCAACCCTGAACGGAGCGTACCCGCGATCTGCATTTGCAGATTCGTTAACGCCTTGGGACGAGCGTTTCGCTCGTGCCTGACTTCGGCGCCGAAAGTGATGTGATTGGCCAGCAACAGCTTACACCTGGATGCCTGGGCTCTCCACAGAAAAAGCTCAACTCCACGCGAGCTGCCGCTTTCGGCGGCCTTTCAGGGCCAAAACATTGTGCCAGCAGTAAAGTGCAATGGCCAGAGTATTTTCCAAGTGCAAAGCACGAAAGTACCCTGTCGACGATTACCCTCGCCTGCAGGTCGATGCCCGCGGCTGGACGCTGCGTCAGCAACGAGTCGAAAAAGTAACCTAATCGTCAGCGATTGCGGCTACTTGGAGCCGCCTTCCGGTTCCAGGCCGCGGTATTTCAGCATGGGTTCAATGCTAGGTTTCGCGCCGCGCCAGTCGACGTAGAGTTGCTCGAGATCTTCGGTGTTGCCGCGCGACAACACCATCTGGCGGAAGCGGTCGCCGTTGGCTCGCGTCAGTCCGCCATGTTCCTCGAATCCCTGATAGGCGTCGTCAGCCAGCATCTGCGTCCACAGATAGGCGTAATAGCCGGCCGCATATCCTCCACCCCAGATGTGGCTGAAGTAGCTGGAGCGGTAACGCGGCGGAACGTAGCTGATCCAAAGATGGTCTTGCTCCAGGGCCTGGCGCTCGAATTTATCGGGCTGTTGCAAGGGAGCGCTCGCCGGAAGCAGGTGCCACTTCATATCGAGCTCGGCCGCCGCAACCAGTTCGGTGACGTCGTAGCCCTTATTGAAGTTGTTGGCCTTCTTGATTTTGGCTGCCAGTTCGGCGGGCATCGGAGCGCCCGTCTTGTAGTGTTTCGCGTAATGCTGAAACACTTCGGGATATTCGCCCCAATGCTCATTGAACTGCGAGGGAAATTCGACGAAGTCGCGAGCCGTTGCAGTGCCCGACAATGTGGGATATTCGCAATTGGAGAACATGCCGTGCAGCCCATGACCGAATTCATGGAACATGGTGCGCACATCGTCGGAGGTCAACAGCGCCGGTTCTCCGGGAGCAGGCATGGCAAAGTTCGCAACGTTGTAGACCACGGGTTTCGTGCCAAGCAGCTTTGACTGATCGACAAAATTGTCCATCCACGCGCCACCCTGCTTGTTGTCGCGCTTAAAGTAGTCGCAATAGAACAACGCTAAAGGACTGCCGTCCGCATTGAATACTTCAAAGACGCGAACGGTTGGGGCATACACCGGAATGTCTTTGCGCTCTTTGAAGGTGATGCCATAGAGCTGCGTGGCAGCGTAAAACACGCCGTTCTCAAGCACGTTGTTGAGCTCAAAATATGGCTTGACCTGCTCCTCGTCAAGGTCGTACTTGGCTTTGCGCACCTGTTCAGCGTAGAAGTCCCAGTCCCCGGGCTGGACTTTGAAGCCGCCCTTTTGCTGGTCGATGACGTCCTGAATATCTTTTTCTTCCTGCGCAGCGCGCGCTGTCGCGGGAGGCACCAGCGCTCCCATGAATTTCAAAGCGGCTTCGGGCGTCTTGGCCATCTGGTCAACCAGGTTCCACGCGGCGAAATCGGGATAGCCGAGCAGCTGCGCTTTTTGCGCGCGCAGCTGGGCAATTTTAGAGATGATCTGGCGCGTGTCATTGGCATCACCACGTTCGGCGCGATTCCAGGAGTTCTCGAAGATCGTCTGCCGCGTCGCACGATTGCTTAACGAAACCAGATCAGGTTGTTGCGTGGTGTTCTGCAACGGAATGACGTAGCCATCCACTTTGCGGCCCTTCGCCGCCTCAGCCGCTGCGTTCATTTGAGCATCGCTGAAACCGGCCAGCGCCGATTTGTCGGTAGTAACAAAAGCGCCATTCTTGGTAGCTTCCAGTACTTTGGTCTGGAAATCATCAGACAGCGTGGCGATCTGCTCGTTCAGTTTCTTGAGCTGCGCTTTGTCGGCGTCACTGAGATTTGCGCCTGCGTGTGTGAATTGCAGGTACTGCCACTCGACCAGGCGCAACGCCTCGGGATCGAGGTGCAGCGAGCTGCGCTCCTCATAAACCGCTGCGATGCGCGCGAACAGCTTCGAGTTCAGGAGGATTGCGTCCTGATGGGCCGCCAGTTTCGGCGCCTCGATGGAGCGGATCTTCAGCAGCGTGGGATCGCTATTCGCGCCGACAACGCCGAAGAAGGTTTCACTCACGCGCTGCAGCAGCTGACCGCTTTTTTCCAGCGCGACGAACGTATTCTCGAAGGTCGGCGGGGCCGGATTGTCAGCGATCGCCTGTACTTCCTTCAACTGCTCCGCCATTCCTGCCTCGATCGCAGGCTGATAGTCGTCGTCCTTGATTTTGTCGAACGGAGGCGCATGAAACGGCAAAGTGCTGGTGGCGTAGAACGGATTGTTGGGTCCGAATTCGATGCTGGAAGATTGTGCGGAAAGAGTGCTGATTCCGGCGAGAACGGTCACAGCGAGAATTATAGATCGCATGCAGACAGTGTACTCAGAATGCCGCGTTGGCACCAAAGTCAGAAAGATGTCTGACAAGTTACCCGCGTTCGTAGGATGCTGAGCGACAGGCCGATTTCCAGGTTACGAAACAAAGCGCCTTGACTGGTGTTTCCAATTCGTGCCGCTTCTGTCAGCAACCCCACACCAGAGAAACGTCATCTCTGAATGTGAATCACAGGAGGGAGCTGGTTCCCATGCTTCGGACGACTCGAGTCGTGTTGTTTGTTCTTATCCTGCTGTCGTTTTCGGCAGCTTCGTTTGCGCAGATCGGCGTGGCGATAACGATTGCTCCCCCGCCTCTGCCGGTGTATGCCCAGCCAATTTGCCCGGGCGTGGGATATATCTGGGTTCCCGGTTACTGGGCGTATGACTACAGCTACGGTGGCTACTACTGGGTCCCGGGAACCTGGGTCTTGGCTCCGCAGGTGGGTTACCTTTGGACTCCGCCGTGGTGGGGCTGGTCGGGAGCGGCATTTATCTTTCATGCCGGTTATTGGGGGCCGACCGTCGGATTCTACGGCGGCATCAACTATGGGTTTGGTTATCCTGGCTACGGGTATGAAGGCGGACGCTGGAACAATGGGGTCTTCTTTTACAACCGGGCAGTCAACAACATCAACGTCACCAACGTCCGTAATGTCTACAACGTGCACGTAACCAACGTAACCGTGAACCGGGTGAGCTACAACGGCGGTCCGGGAGGCATCGATGCCCGTCCGACAGCAGCCGAAGAGGCTGCCGCGCGCGAGCGGCACATTCCTCCTGTTTCGGCGCAGGAAGAGCAGGCGAGAGCGGCGAGTACCAACCAGCAACTCCGCGCGTCGGTGAACCGGGGCAAGCCGCCGGTTGCAGCGACTCCGAGAGCCGGTACGTTCAAGGGATCGGGTGTTGTCGAGGCGAAAGCGGCGGGAGGCCCCTATCGTCCTCCTGAGGAGCGAAACGCTGCGAACATGAAAGCGACGACAGCTGAGCATCCCGAGACCAATGTGCCTCGTCCGCCGACTCCGATTCACGCGAGCGAGATTCCCCCGCGCACCGCTACCGCTCCTCCTAGGAACGCGACGGCGGAGGAGACGCAACGATACCAGCAGCAGCAAAAGCTTTATCAGCAGCAGCAGGCCGAACACGAACAGCTAGCGCGGCAACAGCAGGCAGATCATGAGCGCATGGCGCAGCAGAAAGCGACCCCGGCGCAGATGCAGCGGATGGAGCAACAGCATCAACAACAGACGATGCAGATGGAGCAGCGGCACGCGCAGCAAGATCGGCAGTTTGAGGCACGGCCGGCTGCGCCGCCTGCACCGCATGGTGGGGAAGGCAAACCGGGTCACTAAGAGTCGAGCCGGATTGCGAGCGAAACGTACCTAAGGCCGAGGTCATCAGGCACGACGGGCAGCGCGCAAATACGCTGCCCGTTTCTTCTATGCGTGGTCGTACAGTTTCACCGCGAGGGCGCCGTGGGTCACGGCAGCTCCGGCGCGCAGTGCGGCTGCCAGCATCGCGGCCTCGGTGACTTCCTCGCGGGTAGCGCCTGCGCGCTTGGCGGCGCGGGTGTGGACGTCAAGACAATACGGGCATTGTGTAGTGCAGGCCACGGCGATGGCAATCAGCTCGCGATACTTCCTGGGAATGGCACCGTCTTCGCGTCCAACCGTTTTGTCGAAATCAGCAAAGGCGGAGAACTCCGCCGGCGCCAGCTTCTTGAATTCGCCCAAAAGCTTCAGATCGTCAGAATCGTGGTAATGCATCGCCCCTCCCGGTTACAAAGGTTCTCGACCGCCAGTTAGGTTTAGCACAGATGGTCGGCGCAGGACAAAGATCACCGGCCGCAGACGCTTCGGGCGGTCCTGACCGCAGAACTATGGCACTGCGATAACGCGCAGCGTCGTCACCTGACGAATCCATCGCGCGGGCCGTTTGTCGCCCGGAACGACGACGCGCAATGCGCCTTCCTTCGCGGTCAGCGGTTTCCCGTCGCGCTTGTCGGCAAGGATGATCTGGCGCGTTGTGAATGCGGGGTCGAGCTCCGCCAGCGCGAAGACGACTTTGTATCCGTCTGACGCCTCTGCCAGCAGCACCTCCGCCATTCGCGGTCCACGCAGCGTGTCTCCCAGTTGGATTCCTGCAGCAGCGAGTATTGCCGCGAGCGGCACACCTTCAAACTGCGCAAGCGTGCCGTGATCGAGCGCGCTGATGGTCACGTGAGGTGTGGCCTTGATTTGAGCCGCTGTCAGGGTTGTCGAGTGGCCTTGGAGATCGACGACCTGCAAACTCTGCGCCCGCAACCCCAGCGTGAGAAAGAACAGGAAGCAAACCAGACTTGGAACTCGGCGTCGGCGATTCACCTGCCCATTATCGCATTAGCCTAAATCCGTTTGACTTTAACGGTTTGATTCGCTTAAATCGACTGCGCCTGTTGGTCGGGCATTCGAAACGTCGGGGTGAGGAGAAAGAGAATGACCACCCGTGTCCGGTTCGCGTGGGCTTTGCTCCCATTGTTGGTGATCGGTTCGCTGCTCTCCGAGGCTCAGGTCTCGGCGAATCTTTCCGGGCGAGTCACGGACCAAACCGGCGCCGCGATTACCGCAGCCGCCGTCACGGTCACCAAGATTGACACCGGTATGACCCGCAATACCGTCACCGACCAGGCGGGGCGCTATTTGTTCGCTGCGCTGCCGGTTGGCCGATACGAGATTCGCGCCTCGAAAGCCGGATTTGCCGAGCAGCTGCGCACGGGAATCGTATTGGTCGTGGGGCAGGACGCCACCGCTGACATGAGCCTGCGGGTTGGCAAGGTGAGCGAGCAGGTCAAGGTCAGCTCCAATGTTCCGATCGTGAACACCACGACGACGGACATTTCCGGCCTGATCGGCGAACGCGAAATCAAGGCTCTGCCTTTGAATGGGCGCAGCTATGACCTGTTGCTCGATCTGGCGCCGATGGTGGTCAACTTCACCTCACAGAAGACCGGAGGGGTTGGAGTTTCAAACTCGAGCACAGGAAATAACTTCGCGGTCGCCGGTAATCGGCCGCAGCAGAACTTCTTTTTGTTGAACGGGGTCGAGTTTACCGGCGCTGCCGAAAACAATATGACGCCGGGAGGTGCGAGCGGCAACCTGCTGGGGGTTGACGCGGTGCAGGAGTTCAATGTCCTGCGCGATAGCTACGGCGCGCAGTATGGCATGCACCCCGGCGCGCAGGTCAATATCATCACGCAGTCCGGGAGCAACCAGTGGCATGGGTCGCTGTATGAATTCTTTCGTAACAGCGCGCTCAACGCGCGAAATTACTTTGATCCTTTGACGGGCACGCCGCCATTTCAGCGCAACCAGTTCGGGGGCGCGCTCGGTGGTCCGATCCAGAAAGACAAGACATTTTTCTTTGTAAACTACGAAGGCCTGACCCAAAACCTGCACCAAACGTCGGTGGCGTTTGTGCCATCACTGGCCTCGCGGGCACTCGCCGCTCCCAGCGTGCAGCCGTTGTTGAATCTTTGGCCGACGCCGACGGCCGGCGATCCTACTTATAACGGCATCTCCGCAGTTTCCAGCAGTCCGCTGCAGACCATCCGGGAAAATTTCGGTACGGCTCGTATGGACCGGGTGATTTCATCCAAGGATACGTTCTACGGTGTCTACACCATCGACGATGGCAATGACTTTACGCCGACCATTGCCGATCCCTACAGCACCGACATTCTGACTTTGCGCGAACAGGTAGCGAGTCTTTCCGAAACCCACATCTTTTCGCCCACGCTCTTGAACGTCGCAACCTTCGGCTACTCGCGCGCGGGCTATTTCTTTACCGGCGAGCCGACGCCGGGAACTCCGGCAACGAGCGTCCCGGGATTTTTAACCGGTCTGCCCGTGGGGGCGGTGGTCGTCGGCGGCAGCGCAGCGTCCAATCCGCAGGCGCAAATTGGATTGGCGGGCAGCAACAACGGAAGCAACCTGCACGTAGCGCGCAACATTTATACGTATGAGGACCAGGTCAGCCTGACGCATGGGGCGCATCAGTTTACTTTTGGCGCCTGGTTCCAGCAGTTTCAATCCAACGAGATGCTGGCCCTCAGCCAGTACGGGCAGGCAACCTTCACCAGCCTGCAGACATTTCTGAGCGGTACGATTGGCAGCTTTCTCTACGATCCCACGCCAACGGAGTTGAACTGGCGGTCGCTGTTTGGCGCGTTCTACGCAGAAGATGTGATCCGCTTGAATCCGCGATTCACCCTGAGCCTGGGATTCCGCGACGAGTTCTCGACTGGTTGGAACGAAGCGCACGGACGCGCCGCGAATTACACATTCACCAACGGCGTGATCTCGAGCGAGCCGCGGATCGCGAGCAACTCGTTCACAGAGAACAACGCAAAATTCCTGCCCGCTCCGAGAATTGGTATCGCGTGGAGCCCGTTCCTCGACAAGACGGTGGTGCGCGCCGGCTTTGGCATCTACTACGATCTGCAGGACGCGCTGGGTTATCGCATGGACCAGAACGCGCCCTTCAATCCCACGTACACGATCGCATCGCTGCCGGTTTCGAGCCTGCCGATTGATCCGCTTGCGCCGGCGCCGGCGAAGGCCATCCTCAGCCCCGGCGGAGTTCAGCCCAACTTGCAGATGCCGACGTTGATCTCCTGGTCGCTGCGCATCGAGCAGGAGCTCACTCCCAACACTTCGTTCACCATCGGTTATGTCGGATCGCATGGCTACCATGAATTGATCGGCGCCGATTTGAATACGCCCGTACCGGTGATTTGCCCGGCATCGCCTTGCCCCGCAGTCTATCCGGCAAATTTCCCGGCGCCGCTGGCGGGCACTCCCGTTCCCGCCGGCACGTACTACATCCCCGCCGGAACAGCGAGGGCGAATCCGGCACTCGCGAATACCTGGACCTGGATCTCCGCCGGCGATGCCAGCTACAACGGGCTGGAAGTGAACCTGAACCATCGCTTCAGCCATGATCTTTCGCTGCGCGCGAACTACACCTGGTCGAAGGCGCTCGACGATGGAGATTCGCTGAACCAGACGACGGCCGGCAATGCCCCGGGATTAGTCGCCAATCCCTATGACATTAGGGCGGACTGGGGTCTGGCGACCTACGATGTCCGGAATCTCGCGTCGATAGGGTTGATCTATGCGTTGCCGTTCGGCAATGGCAAGAGCTACGCAAACCATCTCAACGGCGTGGCCAACCAGTTCGTCGGCGGTTGGTCGATCGCCAGTATCGTCCAGGCGCAGAGCGGTTTTCCTTTCACGCCGCAGCTTAGCTACAACCCGTCCAACGATGGCGACACGCGCAACCCGGTGCGGCCGTTCGCCAATCCCGATTTCACCGGCAACATCATCGAAGGCAATCCCACACAATGGTTCAATCCAGCGGCATTTCTCATGCCGCCGGCGAACAGCGGTTTCTTCGGGAACCTGGGACGGAATACCTTGATCGGGCCGGGGCTGTTTGATTGGGACTTCTCGGCAATCAAAGACACGACGATTCGCGAGCGCGCGGCGCTGCAGTTCCGCGCCGAGATCTTCAACCTTCTGAACCACACCAATTTCAATACGCCCAACCTGATCACCTTTACGCCGTCGGGCGTTTCCCCGACAGCAGGCGCTATTATCAGCACCGCCACGACATCGCGGCAGATTCAGTTTGCATTAAAGCTGCTGTGGTGAGCCGCCACGAGAGTTACATTTTGGTCGCTATGGCGCGGCAGGTTTCGTTCTTTGCAAACGAGTTTAACGCGAGCAGGATCGGCCAGCTTACTTCTTCCATCCGGCAGTGTAATTGGTGATCACGGTCACAGACTGGTTGACCTGCTGGGAAATCCGGTCGAACAGGATTTTCTTGCCGTCCGGCGCCACATCATAAAAAACGTTCGGCGATGACCAGCGACTCACCAGTTGTTGCGGTGTCCCAAATTGCAGCGCGTCGCCGGCCTCCGTCACCGGCACGGCGTACAGGTTGAACCGTGGGTCGAGATAATAGAGTTCTTTGCCGTCGCTACTCCATCTGGAATTTTGTCCTCCGTTCGCCGAGATCTGCCACTTGCCTTGTCCGCGGAACGCGGCTACGTATACCTCAGGGGCGCCCGATTCCGTTGACGTGTAGGTGAGCCATCGTCCGTCGGGAGAAAGCTGGCCGAACAATACCGAGGAATTCGCCGCATGAGGGACCAGCATGAAAGGCTTGCGATCGCCTTCCAGGGGCAGCGCCCATAAGTCCGAATTTCCCACAGGGCCGCGGCTGTAGATCAGGTATTTACCGTCGCGGCTCCAGTCGCTACTGATCATGATTTGCTCATCACTAAGCAGACGCTCTTCCGGCCCACTGCCGTCCGCTGCCTTGCGGCTCAGTTGTGATTTACCGTTACGATCGCTAATGAAGGCGATCCATTTACCATCGGGCGACCAGACAGGATACGCATTTAACGTCGGTCCGAAAGTAAGTCGGGTACGCACTCCCCGTGCCAGGTCCAGCACCCAAATATCGCTTTGCCCGGTATCGATCTCCATGGCAATGCGATCGCCCTGGGGAGAAATGGCGGCAGCCTGCAGGTTCGTCAGCTTGTCAGCGACGGTAGCGATCTGCTTGCCGTCACGATTCACCCATACCAGTTGCCAATCGCCGCTGCCGCCATTACCGAGAACCAGCAACCCGTTCCCGTAGGCCGAAGCATCCATGTGCCATGTGCTCACGTCGTTCATGACGCCCTTTGCGATCGTCGCAGCTTCGCCGCTCAGCTTTCCTGAGGCAGGATCGAAACGCTGCGCCTCCAACTGATCGTTACGCGCGAACAGCAGAAATCCTCCCGCATAGATGGCATTGGCTTGTGCGTGAAACAGCGGACGGTTCTCGCGTCCGTCCACCGAGGCGTAGTACAGCATGTCCTTTCCCCAACTCGCAGGATCGTGATTGATGGCGAGATAAAGAAAATGCTTGCCATCGGGAAGAAAGAACGGCCAGCGATGGGAAGTATGCTGCGCCGAATCGATCTTGGTGACGACAACCGGGGTGCCACCACCTGCGCTGACTCGCATCAGCGGCGCCTGCGTATTGGGCGAGAACAGAATCACGCCGTCAGCTCCCCATGCGCCTCCCCTTCCAAATGGCGCGTCAGCGACCACCTGCACGGAGCCATTCAAGTCGACGGTTTTCAGCTTGCCGTCGGCAAAAAATCCTAGTGAGCGGCTGTCGGGCGACCAGAACGGAAAAGTTGCGTTTTCGCTTCCCGCCAGGGTATGCGCGTCCAGCGAATCGATCGACCGTACCCAGATCGCCGTACTGCCGTCGGGCTTGCTGGCCGTGAACGCGAGTGTGCTGCCGTCGGGCGACAGGACTGGAGGTCCTGCCGAATCGCCGGTCAGATTGAGCGTGGTGCCCTCGGGCGGGTTGATCACCGTCCGCATCACCGGCGCCGGCGGACCGGAGCGGTTGATCAGCGCTCCAATGGTGATCCCCAACCCAAGCGCGATGAGGAAACCCAACGCCCACCACAGTCGCTCATGCTTGCGCGCCGCCCTTTTGGGCATGGCCGCCATCGCTGTCGAGGAGCTGCTGGTCGCGATCCATTGCAGATGCAGCTTCAGGTCGTGCGCCGTTTGATATCGCTGATCGGGCTCCTTTTGCAGGCAAGTTGTTACCGCGTGTTCAAACGCCGCCGGAATCATCGGCTTGATGGCGCTGATCGGCTCCGGGTCCTTCTCCAGAATCGCCGATGCGAGCGAGATCTGGCTCTTGCCGTCGAAGGCCCGTTTGCCCGATGCCATCTCATATAAAACCGATCCCAGCGAGAAGATGTCGCAGCGGGCATCGATCTCTTTTCCCTCGATCTGCTCCGGCGACATGTACTGCACCGTCCCAATCACCGTGCCAGCGGTGGTCAAAGGACTGATTGGGCTGCTACTGAGCGCTGTGGCTGCGGCAGTAAACGCTGGCGGCGCTGTGCCCGATCCAGCCGCCGCCTTCGCCGGTACACCTATCGCCTTGGCCAAGCCGAAATCCATCAGCTTGGCGCCGCTCGCCGTAAGCATGACGTTGCCCGGCTTCAGATCGCGGTGAATGATCCCGCGCGTGTGCGCCAGCTCCAGGGCATCGCAGACATCCACTCCAATTTTCAGCGTTTTTCGCAGCGAGAGCGCGCCCTTTTTCAGGCGCTCCGCAAGGTTCTCGCCCTCGAGATATTCCATCACGAGGTAGTCAATGCCATCCTGGTAACCGATGTCGTAGAGGGTGCAGATGTGCGGATGATTCAAACCGGAGATGGCTCGCGCCTCTCGCTCGAATCGCTCTTTCGCCTCGCGACTTTCCGACAGATGACCGGGCAGAACCTTGACGGCGACGGTGCGATCCAGCCGCGTGTCGCGCGCACGATAGACTTCGCCCATGCCGCCCGCCCCGAGCGGCGACTCAATTTCGTAAGCGCCCAGCCTTGTACCTGGGTTAAGTGCCATGGGTGCGCGTCATTATAGTTCAAAACCGCGCTCCCCCCATCCTGTCGCAAGCTTTTGGATTCCGTTACTGCGGCAGTCCCACTTTCTTCGCCAGCGTCGCAAAGCGCGGATCGGAGCGGAGGGGATCGAGCATGAAATCGGTATTCAGCTGGTACAGGCTGTCGTGCAAGCGGTAAGCCGTGCCCATGGCAGTCAATTCCGCTTTTGAATCTGGGTACCGCAATGGGATCGCCGCAGGATAACTGCAAAATGGATGGTTGCGGAATTGATCAAAGGTGACTTATTTTGAGGATCAGGGAGGGGAGCGGGAACCATGCTTCTACTCACTGAACGAGACAAGCAGGTCTTCGTGGCGGCATTGCACGAGCGCCTGACCGCCGCGGTGGACAATCTCCCGGACGAGGCTTTGCTGGGATCCGTGACCGTCTTCGACGGAGGCTTGCGAGTCGTGCTGAACCGTGCCGGTATGGCATTCCGCCAGACCTTCACCGACGTCTTCTATAACTCCGAAACCCGGGAAATTCGCTGCTCCACTCTTAACAGCGCTCCGTATATGCTGCGATTCTGTGTAACTCCCGACCACAAGGCCGCCGTAACCAGTACGCGAGGCGCCACGCAGATGGACGCCGATCAGGCCGCGCAGCACATCCTTGGAATCATGCTGGACGTGATGAATCGCAAATAGAAGCGCCGGGCCAGCGCCCTGCATTGACTTCCACCGGCGTCGTCCATATGCTTCCTGCCAGATTGTGGGGTGATCATGAAAGTCCGTTCAGCCCTCTTGCTGTCTCTAATGCTGTGCGCCTCACTGGTTGCGGTCCGGGCACAATCTCAACCTGCATCCGCAGAAAAACTCGGAACGGTAAATTTCGCGGTTTCCTGTGCGCCGTCGCAGCAGGCCGCGTTCAATCGCGGCGTCGCCTTGCTGCACGACTTCTGGTACGACAAGGCCGAGGAGCAGTTCCAGGCCATTGCCAAAGCCGATCCGACTTGTGCGATGGCGTATTGGGGTGAGGCGATAAGTCTCTTCCACCAGATCTGGGATCGTCCCAGCCAGGAGACGATGAAGCGCGGTTTGGCATTGGTGGAGCAGGGACAGAAGATCGGCGCGAAAACCCAGCGCGAGCGCGATTACCTCAACGCCTTGGCGGTTTTTTACCAGAACTACGCGACCGCGAGTTTCGAGACGAGGGTCAACGCGTATTCCGATGCGATGGCGAAGCTGCACGAGACCTATCCGCAAGACCACGATGCGGCAGCTTTCTATGCGTTATCCCTACTGTCCGCAGCGCCTCCGAACGATACGACATTGACGAACCAGAAGAAAGCCTTGGCTGTGCTGAACCAGCAGTTTGCGCTGGTGCCGGACAATCCTGGCGTCGTCCACTACATTATTCATGCCTGCGACAATCCGCCGATGGCGGCCGAAGGGTTGAAAGCGGCCGAGCATTATGGCGAGATCGCATCTTCGTCCCCGCACGCGGCGCATATGCCGGGACACATCTTTGCGCGGCTCGGAATGTGGCAGGAGGACATTCAGGCGAACCTCGCCTCGGTCGCAGCGTCGGAGGCTTCGCACTCTTATGGACATGAACTGCACGCCATGGACTTCCTCAACTATGCCTATCTTCAGGTAGCAGAAGACGGCAAGGCGCGGGAGATCATCGCCAAGGTGCAATCCATGACACCCGCGGAGGGGCATGATATGCATGGCTACCTTGACATTGCGCGGGCGCGATTCCCCGCAATCTACGAGGTCGAGATGCGGCATTGGAAAGAAGCTGCGGCGCTCGATCCGGCTGCGGCAAAGGAGCCTGACAACATCTCCGAGACCTATTGGGCGCGCGCCGTTGGCAGCGGACACCTGCACGACGTTGCTGGGACGAAGAACGACCTGGCAGGCTATGACGCCCAGGTAGAGGCAGTCAAGAAATCACCGAAGGCTTACCTCGCCAAGTACATGGACTCGGGGCGCGACGAGATTCGCGCGTGGGTGGCATTCTCCGAAGGCAACAACAATGAGGCAGCGCAGATCATGCGCACCGTCGCCGATCAACAGGATGTCTACGGCAAGGGCGAGACCGCAATTCCGGCACGCGAGATGCTCGCCGATATTTTGCTGGAATCCCATCATCCGGAACAGGCGCTCGCCGAGTACGAGCGGTCGATGAAGATCGATCCCAACCGTTTCAACGGTCTTTATGGAGCAGCCCAGGCGGCGCAACTGGCCAAGCAGCCCGACAAAGCACAGAAGTATTATGCGCAGATGGTAAACAACTGCGTAGGTGCGAAGTCCGACCGTCCTGAGTTAGCCAAAGCGCGAGCCGAGATCTCGGGAAAGACAGCCGAAGGCGAGCCGTAGACGGCGGGCACAGCCGGCTGTTGGTTCGGCCCTTGCTCATTTCTCTGAGGGAACCCTCATGCCCACAGAGGCTTAGACGATCATCTTTCTCTCATCCACAAATCACTCCTCATCCATTGTTTTCCTCTGAGGTCTGTCGCATCGTGTGCTCACCGTAGCGGGAAGTCGAGCCAGCCCTCGACGAACTGCTGCAGGGGGGCTGCCAGGAACCGCCAAATCATGCTGTTACCTGGCAGGCGGTGACGGGGGACGGCGGTAAGCATCTGGCCGCCGCCGTCCCTCCATAAAAGGAGGATGGATATGTCAGTGAAACGGACACTCAGCGCTCCAGCATGGTTGCTGGCATTGTCCTTGTTTGTTGTTCCGCTTGCGGCACGCGCACAGAATGACGCGCCACAGACAGAAGCCCAAACCGCAGGGCTTCCGCCGGGTAGCTTGAGTATTGTGGTACCGTGCAACGGGGGTAACACGCTGCTCGGCATCGGCGGAGCCGTGGGTATTAAGGTAACGTTTGTTGTGAACCTGCCGAGTTCGGGCTGCACGGCAGTGCTGGACTGCCCCGACATTGCGGGAGACCCGGCCTTCGTTGCCCCGCGAGGAACTGGCCCGGCAGTCTTCGGCTGCGGGACCGGAAGATTGCGATTGACGGGCGGGAACGGAGGCGGGACCGCTCGCCTGTACATCGGAGGCGCCGACTAACCTCTGCTCACGATGAAACCGTGTCCCACTCAATCCACCGCGGTTGAGTGGGACATAGTCCTGTCCGGCTTGAACTAGCGGTAGCCTCTCCAATCTGCTTCGCTGGTCCTGATCCCTTTGCCTCTGCCGCTTATCCGGGAACCATGTTCTCTGCCGGAACGTAGTGCATGCGTAGCCCGTGCCGTCCAGCGCCAACGGGCTACGGTGGGGAGGGTCTCTCGATGAAACGTCTGGCTGTTGTTGTAGGCCTCGTCACGATATGCCTGTTAACTCTGGTGATGGCGCAGCAGTTTCCTTTCTGGGAGGAACTGCTCCACTATTACGGTGGAACCAGCGATGCGACTCCCGTGCCCTCCATGAAGATGGGCAATCACATGCAAGTGTCACGGAAGGCGAAGGAGCAGCCGGGAGATGCAGAGCGCGCCCAGCAGGTCCTGACGGCGGCGCGCATGGTGATTGCGCATTATGCCGACGTCAACACGGCGCTGGCAGATGGTTACAAGCCGTTTCATCCCACCGGCAGGATGGGCGAAGAGGTTCACTACACCAACTATCGGTT
>Ga0335073_10000311_pt1 | contig 63348 bp, 57 predicted proteins | sample Lox_Sample_22_FD_207093 | JGI IMG/M metagenome (GOLD analysis project Ga0335073, IMG submission 207093) | Soil microbial communities from Loxahatchee National Wildlife Refuge, Florida, United States - Lox_Sample_2.2 | ecosystem: Environmental > Terrestrial > Soil > Wetlands | place: USA... | reverse complement strand
AGCCGGATTTTGCGCTTGGCTATTATCGATTCGCTTCCCATGAATTGCTGCCGGTTGAACAATGCCCCATCAGTTCTGCCCTGATCAATCGCGGGATTAGTGTGGCGTGGGAACTGGGACGTGCGGGCAAAATTCCGCAGGAAATTCAGGAGATCGAATTTTTCGCAAACGCTGAAGACGATCAGTTGCTTCTGTTGCTTTATTGCGCGCCTCCGTTATCGACCGAGGCGGCGCAGAACCTTGCCGAGGATCTGCGCGGGACGGCTTCGGCGATCGGGGCATTGGTGATTGCGATTGGCGCGAATGAATCTGCTGAGTTAAAGCCGATGGCTTCTGCCGGGGAGAAGGCGCTGAATTACAAAACCAAAGACGCTGCTTATCGCGTGAGCGGCGGAGCGTTCTTCCAGGTGAATCGTTTTCTAACAGACCAGTTGGTGGAGATCGTGACCGCGAACCGTTCCGGGAATGCCGCGCTCGATCTTTATGCCGGCGTGGGACTTTTCTCCAGCGTTCTCGCCAGAAGTTTTGCACAGGTAACCGCTGTTGAATCGTCACCGACAGCCTATGCCGATCTTTCCTACAATTCACCCGCAAACGTGAAGGCGGTCCACGCCACGACCGATCGATTCTTGCAGCAAAGGGCGGGCAAGGTGCGCCCAGATCTGATCGTGCTCGATCCGCCGCGTGGCGGGTTGGGGGGAATGGTGGTCCGCAGTCTGGCCGGGCTGGAGGCGGCTGAGATCACGTATGTTTCCTGTGATCCGGCGACGCTGGCGCGCGATTTGGCCGGACTGCTCGCCGCTGGATATCACATCAGGCAAGCCCATGTGGTGGACCTTTTCCCCCAAACCTACCATGTCGAGAGCGTTGTGCGCCTGAGTCGCTGATCCGTCCATCGCATGGAACGGCCGCAGTCCAGATCGGCCTCGGTTTTAACAGATGCACCGCCTCGTCAGCCGCTGCTTTGGGCGGCCCTCGCCTATGCCTGCGGGATTCTGCTCGGCGTCTACGCTTGGCGTCCGCCTTCGTGGTGGCTGATTGCGGCGCTAGTCTTTGGTTCTTCCGCTGCGTTTCTTGTGCGCCGGCGTCCGAGGGTGGCCTTCGCCATCATCCTCTCCGCGCTTTGTATTTTGGGTGCGCTCACCATTCAAGTGCGTGGCCCGGTCAGTGGAACCGTTCCGAATCTCAGCGATGGCGAGGAAACGCTGATCACTGCCCATGTGGTTCGTGAGGGTATTCCTGAGCGCAGCGGGCCGAGGGATTTACGGCAGAGAATCGACCTCGAGACCGAAACGATCGACACCGACACTGCGACCACTGCGGCGCGGTTCGGGATTCGCGCAACCTTGTATGACAAGGAAGATGGCGAGTCGGGAGCAAGTGCTATGCCCCACATTTTTCATTACGGCGAGCGGATTCGTTTCTCTGCCAAGCTCAATCGTCCGCACAACTATCGCAATCCTGGAGCATTCGATTACGAAGGCTTTTTGGCGGAGCAGGGAATTGTGGCGTTGGCGTCGTGTAAAGCGGCGGAGGTCGAGTTGCTGCCCGGCTTTTCCGGCAGCCGCGTGGAAGACTGGCGCGTGCGCGTGCATCGCAGCATCATTCAGCAGATTGCGCGATTGTGGCCGGGAGAACAGGCGGCGCTGGTCGATGCGCTTCTCATCGGCGAAAATGCGTTCGTCGGACGCGATCTGCTGACTGATTTTCAGCGCACCGGTACCTACCACGTGCTGGTGATCTCCGGTCTTAAGGTTGCGATTCTGGCGTTGGTGACATTCTGGTTGTTGCGACGCATGCGGGTTGGTGAAATTGAGGCGAGCGGTATCACTGTTGTGCTGACCGTCGCCTATGCGGCGCTGACCGATGTCGGCGCGCCCGTCTGGCGGGCCACGTTGATGCTGGCGGTTTATCTTTGCGCGCGCATACTCTATCGAAAAAAGTCGGTGCTGAACGCCATTGGCGCCGCGGCGATTGCGCTTTTGCTCATTGATCCGCATGCGTTGCTCGGAGCCAGCTTCCAATTGAGCTTTCTTTGTGTGCTGATCATCGCCGGAATCGGAACGCCGATTCTGCAGCGCACAACTCAACCCGTTTTGAGAGCCCTCCGAAGCCTGGATGCGGTCAGCTACGATTTCGCGCTTCCGCCGAGACTGATACAGTTTCGCCTCGATCTGAGGATGATCGCAGATCGCTTGCAAAACGTTCTCGGAAGTCGCTTGCCCCTCCAGCTTCTTTCCCGCAGCGGACGAATCTTGATTCGCGCTTGCGAATTCGTAGTGATTTCGATCGCGCTACAGGCCGGATTTGCATTGCCGATGGCCTATTACTTCCACCGTGCAACGATTGTTTCTTTGCCGGCAAATGTTCTGGCTGTGCCACTCACCGAGGTTGCCATGATCGCCGCGATGGCCGCGATCGCCATCAGCTATGTGTGGCTTGTTCCGGCCAAGGTAGCCGCGATGATTGCAGGCATTTCACTACGTGCCATGGCCGGTTCGGTACGCTGGTTCGGGGCGTTGCGCTTGTCGGATGCGCGCGTGCCCACGCCGCAACTTTCGCTGATTGTCTTAGCGGGAGCCGCCTTGGCTTTAGCAATGATTCTGGCTCGCCGGCGAGCCGTGCTTGTGTTCGTAGGCTTAGCTGCCGTTTTTACCAGTGCGTTCTGGATTTGTGCCATACCGCCGCATCCCCACACGAAAGCCGGCTCGCTCGAAGTCACCGCGATCGATGTGGGCGAAGGCGATTCCATCTTTTTAGTTTCGCCGCAAGGCAAAACTTTGCTGGTCGATGCCGGAGGCATTCCGCATTGGATGCATTCGGAACTCGATATCGGAGAAGACGTCGTCTCACCTTATTTGTGGTCGCGGGGATTTAGCCGTCTGGATCGAGTTGCCGTCACTCACCCGCACGCTGATCACATTGGTGGCATGCACGCGGTGCTGGCGAATTTTCGTCCGCGGGAACTCTGGATCGGGCCGGGCGATTTCAATTCCGAACTGCGCGACCTGCTGCGCGAGGCGAGAGCACTCGGCATTCCGGTTACGCGTCATCAAGCGGGAGACGATTTTTCCGCCGACGATCTAAGCGTGCAAATCTTGGCGCCGGCGGCTGACGCAATTTCCCGCAAGGCCAACGACGATTCGCTCGTCATGCGAGTGAGCTACGGCGCAACCTCGGCGCTGCTCGAAGGCGATGCAGAAAAAGAAGTCGAGCGAACGATTGCGGAAAACCGTCCGGCTGCGGATTTACTAAAGGTTGGGCATCACGGCAGTAATACGTCGACAATTCCCGAACTGCTGGCCGCGGTGCATCCGCGCTTTGCCGTGATCTCGGTCGGTGCGCGCAATGTCTATCACCATCCACGGCCCGAGGTGCTCGCCCGACTGGGAGAATCTCATGTACTCACGTACCGCACCGACCTCGACGGCGCGGTCACGTTTTATTTGGACGGAAGAACGGTTACGCCTCACTCTCGGGATCTGGAATAGCTTCGTATTCGGCGGTCTCCATCTCGTTATCACTGGGCGGCCGGCGGTAATCTTGGATCATTTGCGAGGCCCGTGCGGCATCTTCTTCGCGCACCAGGATAACGGTCCCGCCAACGCCGGGCAGAATATCTTGCGGCGCATCGAGCGCCGTGATGTCACAATCGATGCCGGCAGACTCGAGCAACCCGCGCACCACCATGGCCTCAGATTCCTGTTCGGTGTCAAACACTCGAACCAGTTTCTCGTTCGGGTTTGGCGCTGCGGGTTTCGATGAAGCGCTTCCTGACATGAGCCCTCCTAGGCTGGTTTCCCAGACGCACGCGCTCGGCGCTTGGTTGTCTAAATGATTCTAATCCCGCGCGAAGGGTTGCAGCATGAGATTCGGTTGCCCCGGTTGCCCAAGCGGCATGCGGTGTTACTAAAGCCCTACACCATGGGGCCATTGCTTTGACAGGCAATTGATTCCAGAATAGCTCCACGCCTGGGCGCAACGCCCGGCGAGAGCGGCTCATCTAATCCGCTGAGTGGGGTACTCATGGAGAGTGCGGAACGGGCTAGGCAGCTGAGCGAACGCGAACTCGAAGCACGCAACATTCGCCGTTTGCAGGTCATGATGAGCATGGTCATGTCGGTGATCAGCCAGGATCCGAACATGACGGTAGAAGAAGCTTCCGAGCTGGCGGCCGGTGCCAAACGCGCAGCCCTGGCCATGTTCCCTGACAAAGAATTTGCCTACGACATTCTTTACAAGCCTCGCCTGCAGCGGCTGATGAATGAGAGATTCCGGCTGCAGTAGGTGAGCGCGGGGTTCCCACCTGCCGAAAACCGCGATGTGCCGGGCGGCCGCCAACCGAGTCATGAAGATTATCTGTCTGGAAGGCCAGCCGGTCAACGCCAAACCCCGGCTAACCTGAATAAGGCGAGGAAAACCCGCAAAAACCATCAGAATTCGCTTGACAAATCCCAGGGCTAAGATCACAGTTTTGTGCCACACCGCTGGGGCCACAGCAGTTGACCAGTAGCTCCCAAAGGTCGCTGCTTCAAGGAGGGCATGTGGAAACCGCAATTGGCGTTTTTTCTTGCCGCGATCACGCGGAAGAGGCTGTAAAAGAATTACGGCAAAAAGGTGTGCCGGAGCAGTCCATTGTGTATCTGACACGTTCGGAAACCGAGGCCAAGAGCATCGCGAAGGAGTTCGGCGCTACCGTCGGAGGCTTTGTGGGCGGGGCGGCGGGCATGTCCGCGGGGGTCGTTGCCGCCACTCTGCTGCTGCCGGGCATCGGGCCTGTGTTTGCGCTGGGCTTTGGTGCCGCGGCGCTCTTGGGACTCGCCGGGGCGGGCACGGGTGCGGCCGTGGGGGCAAGTGCGGCCCACGACGCGCAAGCTCCGCAACCTACGCCGGATGCAAAGTGCTCCGAGGATGCCGCATTTTTCCGGGAAGTCCTGAAAGAAGGGCGCTCGTTAATTGTGGTTCGCACTGAGTCGCCGGAGACTGCCACGGCGGCCTGCGAAATCCTCGATCGCTTGGGCATGGGCATGCAGGGCAAGACGCCGACCAAGATGCAAACGGAAACACGCAAGATCGGGGATGTCATCGTGCTTGACATCAGCGGCAGGATTACGCTGGGCGAGGGCAATGTAATGTTGCGTGACATCGTTCGCGATCTTGCCGACCAAGGAAACCGCCGAATCGTTCTGAACTTGGTTGAGGTGAACTACATCGACAGCTCCGGTCTCGGAGAGTTGGTGAAGACTCATACGACAATTCGCAACAAGGGGGGTGAAGTGAAACTGGCCAACCTGAACAAGCGCGTGCACGACCTGCTGCACATGACAAGGCTGGCGGCTGTTTTCGACATCCACCAGGACGAGGCTAGCGCGATCCAGTCGTTTGGCGGGCACAGCGCATCGCAGGCGGTCGCGTAACATCCCGACAGTAGTATGGCTTGTCGCCACTGATTTGATCGATTTCCTGCGCTCGGAGCCAAATCCGGGCGCAGGTCGTTTTGAGCCTTGTTGACAACCCTAAGTTCTTCACGGCTTCGCCCGGCCGGACACATCAAAACCGTACTGTGTCAGAATTTCCGCCGCCGCTGGACTCTTGACGAACGATAAGAATTGCTGCGCTACAGCTTCGTTCTTCGATGTCTTCAGGATGACGCACGCTTGCTCGATCGGTTGATAGGTGCCGGTTGGCACCTCCACGTAGTGGCCCGCGTCCTTCATGTTCGGAGAGAGCGCGAGTGACAGTGCAACGATGCCAACGTCGGCCGATCCCGAGACCACGAACGATGCGGTCTGCGAAATGTTTTCGCCGAGGACCAGCTTGTCTTTTACTTTGTCGTAGACTCCCACTTTCTGCATCGCCTCGACCGCGGCTTTACCATACGGCGCATGTTGAGGATTGGCGATCGCAATCTTGCTGATGGACGGGTTAAGCAAAGCTTGCATGCCGGAAGTCAGGTCGAGCTTTGACTCTTTCCGCGTCCAGATCACTATCTTGCCCTTGGCATATCGGTAATAGCTTCCCGGTTCTGTCAGTCCGGCATCTTGTAGCCTTTGGGCGTAATCGAGATTGGCGGAAAAGAAGATGTCGAACGGCGCTCCATTCTGCAGCTGTTGAAAAAAGTTGCCCGACGATCCGTAAGAGATCGTGACTTTTTTCCCTGTGTCTTTTTCGAAACCGGCGGCAATGTCCCGCATGGCAAATTGCAAGTCCGCGGCCGCGGCGACGGAGATGTCTTGCGCACGCAAGGGCAAGATACTCGCGGCGACCAAAAGGAAAACCAGGGAAAGCCGGCAAATTCTCATATTCTTCTCTCCAAGCTTCTATAATCAAAAAATCATGCCAATCTCAGCCAGAAACAAACTACAAGGAAAAGTGGAAGAAGTTCAGTTGGGCGACGTGATGGCCCACGTTGTGGTGCGGGTCGGCGACAATCTCATCGAAAGCGCCATCACCCGGCGCAGCGCCGAAGAATTGAAGCTCAAGAAGGGTGACACCGTCATCGCTGTGGTCAAAGCCACCGAAGTCATGATTCAGAAAGACTGACGCCTCACTGCACTTCAACAATCTTGAGCGCGGTCACTTGCCGTACCCAGCGCGCCATTCGCTTTTCGCTGGGAATCACGATTCGGAACGGGCCTTCTTTTTGATCGAGCGGCCTGCCGTCGCGTGAATCAGCCAGCATGATTTGCTGATCGCCAAACGCCGGATCGATCTCGGGCAACGCGATCACCACCCGGTATCCGTCCGCTGCTTCGACGAGCAAGCACGAAGCTAAACGCTTTCCCCGTAGCGAGTCACCAAAAGTGACTCCGGCTTTTTCCAGCAGGGCTTTGAGCGCCACACCCTGATAGGTCACCGGAACATTCGCCGTTCCGGCCGAGACCTCGATCTGCGGCATAGCGTCGAGGTCAGCTTTCGTGACTATGGTCTGCTTTCCGGACTCGGTTTGAATCGTGAGTTGCTGGCCCTGAAGACTCCCTGAATAGAGGAGCAGCGCCAGCCCCAAACCAAACGCCGCGTACTGTCGCGAGTTCAGTTGCATCTTCATATATGTCTAAATTCGTATACTATTTGACTTGAGAAATATAGTATCAGTATACTTCTCCCTTCTTTACAGCAAAATCATTCAACTTGGGGATTGCGATGCGCAGAGCCGCCGCTCTTTTTGTCGTTATGGTTTCTTGTTGCTCAACCAGCTTATTCGCCCAAAATGGCGTAATTTCCGACTGGCTCGACATGGTGACCCAAACCCAGTCGGAGCAGCCGCACTGGATCACTCCGCTCAATACCACCACGCCCCGGCTCGAGCAAGAGTTTCGTTACGACGTGCAATGGCAGACCCACAATGACGGCACAACTACCACTAACGTCGGCGTGAGCAAGGGTCTCGAAATCATTCCGCAAAAGAACACTGAGATCATCCTCGCCGTACCTCCCTACATCATCAATAATCCCGACTCTTCTCCCCGCGACGGGTTTGGCGACTGGCAATTCTTGGTGAAGTACCGGCTTGCGGCTGGAAACGAGGAGCACGGGAATTACATCCTCACGCTGTTTTATCAGATGACTCTGCCGACCGGGCAATATCAGGAAGGTAATCCGAGTCCGGTCATCACTCCGACCATCGCATACGGCAAGGGGTTTGGACATTTCGATGTGCAGGGAACGTTGGGCGGAAGCCTACCCACGGGAAACATCAACAAAATCGGGCACGCATTGCTGTGGAACAATACGCTGCAATACAAGATTTTCAAGAAGCTGTGGCCGGAGACGGAATTTAACATGACTCGCTACTACGGCGGATCGCACGACGGCCATACGGTGCTTTACGTCACTCCCGGCCTGATGCTCGGCCGCTTCCCGATCCACAATCGCATCGCCTTCACCTTCGGCGGAGGCATCCAGATCGCGGCCACGTCGTTCCACCCCACCAACCACATCCCGATTTTGTCGCTGAGGGTTCCGTTTTGACGGCGCGCACCAGGGGCGCTGAGTATCGCCACAATTGACCCCAATCCTGCCCGCAGAATAGACTCAATTTCCAGTGGGGTCCCAATGAAGCGAATCGCGTTCTTGCTGATTCTTGCTGTCTTACTTCTTCCCGCGTCTGCGGCGGTCGACGATGAACATCACCACGAAGATTTGACGCCTGAGCAACTGGGCACGGTGCATTTCCCCATTTCCTGCGTGATGCAGGCGCAGCAGCCGTTCGAGCGCGGCGTGGCGTTGTTGCATTCCTTTTGGTATGAAGAAGCGCAAAAGCAATTCGAGCAGATCGCCGCTGCCGATCCGCACTGCGCCATGGCTCACTGGGGCATCGCGATGAGCTATTGGCACCAACTTTGGAACCATCCCGATGTGAAGACGATCAAGAAAGGAAAGGCGGAAGCGAGAAAGGCGAAGTCGCTGCATCCGACCGACGACCGCGAACGCGGCTACATTGCGGCCATCGATGCTTTCTATAGCGGTTCGAAAAAACGCTCGTATCACTCGCGGGCTGTCGCATATTCCAACGCGATGGAGGTGCAGGCGCAGCATCATCCTGAGGATCTCGAAGCGTCGGCGTTTTATGCTTTGTCGTTGCTGGCTTCGCGGCCGGATAACGACACAACTTTTGCTAACGAGAAAAAAGCCGCCGCGATTCTGGAGAAATTGTTCGCCGAAGAGCCGAACCATCCCGGCGTGGCGCATTATCTGATTCATTCCTGTGACAGCCCGCAGATGGCGCAGATTGCGCTTCCCGCCGCGCAACGCTATGCGCAAATTGCTCCCGCCGCACCCCATGCGCTGCATATGCCTTCACACATCTTTGCCCGCCTGGGCATGTGGCAGGACGACATCAACTCCAACCTCGCGTCGGTCGCCGCTACTCGCAAGGCCGCGGCGGAGCACAAAGGCGGCGAGAGCCATCAGTTTCATGCCATGGATTTTCTGGAGTATGCGTATTTGCAATCGGGACGCGAGGGCGACGCGCAGCGTTTGATCGAGGAAGTGCGCTCGATGCCGGAAATGAAAGATAACATGTACGGTTCGGATTTCGATCCGCGCATTTACGTGCTGGTAGTTTTCCCGGCGCGATATGATCTCGAACTCCATCATTGGGCTGACGCCGCCTCGCTGGCGCCGGTGCCCAACGCGGATCCCGGAGACATGTCTGTGACCTACTGGGCGCGAGCTATCGGCTCCGCGCGCAGCGGCCATCCGGACGAAGCGCGCAAGGATATTCTGCAGATCGAGACCATTCACAAAACCCTCGTCCGCCAGGGAAAGAAATTGTTTGGGCAAGCGGTGGAGGAAGATTTGCAAGAAGCGACTGCGTGGGCAGACCACGCGGACGGCAAGAATGATGCAGCGATTAAATCACTGCGCGCAATTGCGGAGAAGCAAGAAGCCGAGGGTGATGAGCCTTTAGCCATTCCCGCGCGCGAAATGCTGGCGGACATGTTGCTGGAAATGAAGCGTTCGGACCAAGCTTTGACTGAATACGAAGCCGATCTGAAATACAATCCCAATCGCTTTGATGGCCTTTACGGCGCGGCGCGTGCCGCGGAAATGGCGGGCAAGAGCGATCAAGCGAACACTTATTACGCAGACTTGGTGAAAGTGTGCGCCGGCTCGAGCTCCGGCCGTCCGGAACTCAGCCACGCGAAATCTCTGCTGGCGCAGAAATGAAATGTTAGTCCTCCGGCCAGGAGTAATTATTTTTCGATCCGCTGCAGCCGGAACAGCAGAGTTCCCCAGCCCAGCTTCGACCGCATCTGCACCGGCGTGTGATTGTCGTCGCTGTACCACGCCCAAACCGTACCCCTGCCTTTAAGCGCTCCGGAGACAGCCTCGATCCTCACTCTTACGGTTTGGTATGTCCCCGCTGGAACTTTCACCTGCTCGCGGGCTTCGACGCGGGCGCTGACGTCGGTGGTCTTGGCACCGTCGTTGATGGTGAAGGCATTCACGTTTCCCACCTGCAGCGGCAACGAAAGCAAGTAGTAAAAACCGCTGACAACGTCGGTGACGCATCCTGGAATGTCGTTCTCGATGTGTTTCTGTTCTCCGGTTTTCAGGTTCTTCTCGTCAAAAACGCTCTTGCGGCGCGGATAATCGTTGTGCAGCTGCGAATCTCGCGCATGCGAGCCTTCTTCGATATGCTTAACCACCCGCAGCGAGCAAAAGGTGTGCGGATCGAAGAACGATTCGAAGTGGTCGTTGACTTTGTAAAGCGCGTTGACAACGCCGGAGGAAACGGCGGTGGAAATCACTTTCTGCTCGTTGCCGTCAGCGTGAAGACCCATGGTGGCCGTGCCCGCGGTGAATAAGTGCCATTCGACGCTGTAGACGTACCTTTGATCGTCGAAAAAATTGTAATTCGGCGGCGGAGGAACAATGACCGACGCGGGCGCGGCGCCGATGGTGGGCAGCGGTTCCTGCTGCCGAGAACCGGTTTGTCCCGCGCCGACGAACGCGGCGAATATCAGAAAATAAGAGAGAAGCTTGCTCATAATTCGTTAGACGTGCAGATCTGAACCACGTGTGAAGCTTCGGCGAACATTTATCGCGAAATCCAAAACATTTTTCCGATCAATATCAGCAAAATTGTTACTGAACCTAGTGTCGCATGGTATTCGCGATGTTGGTTGTAGAGACTCCAGGAAAATTCTGAGTCGTCGTTGCCGGTGGCCTTGAAGCGCGGCCATAGCCGGGGAACTCGAGCCGCGTAAGCGGAAAATTCAGGGAAGTGCTGCGCCAGAAATTCTTCCTCCGAGCGAATCACGGGAAGATAGATCACCAGAAACATGATCGCGAGAACCAGCACGATGCACCAACTCCTGGCAGCAATGGCGAATCCTATGGCCAGAATCAACGACCCTAAATAAAGTGGATTGCGCGTGTACGCGTACGGACCTGTCGTTGCCAGGCGCTCATTTTTTTGCAAGCTTCCGGAGGCCCAGCCGCGAAGCAATAAGCCGGCGATCACGAGGAGGGCGCCCGCTGCGACCGATTTCACGGAAGGTTGCGCCAGCCAAAAGTAAAGAGCAGTCACCGCAAAGCCCAGCGGCACACGGATACGGCGGGCAATGGTTGGCCAGCTAGCCATTGCTCTCTCCAAGCAACTGCTGAGCTGCGGCGGCCACCTGATCGACGGAAATTTCCATCAAGCCCATGTCCGGCTCGGCTCGATGTGAAAGAGAGGTCAGGCTGGAAGTACTGCGTAGAACGCGGCTGCGAGTCCCGAATGGCCCGTTACGCGCCGGATCCGTGGGGCCGAATATGGCGACGACTGGAATGCGCAGGGCCGCGGCCAGATGCATGGGTCCCGTGTCACCTCCGATGACTAACTGGGCGCGCGAAGTGAGCGCGATCAGTTCAGCCAAAGAACAGCCAACTGCCTGCGCCGCGCCTTGGCTGGCAGACTCCGCGGCGCGGGCTAATGGTTCTTCCTCTGGGCCAAAATTGATCAGCGACTGAAGCCGGTTTTTGGCCAGAAGTTTCGCAACCTGGCCAAAGCGTTCCGCAGGCCATTGCTTGGCTCCCCATCCCGCGCCGGGATTGAGCAGAACGAAATGTGTAATGTGTCGTGACTGCAGCCAATGGTCAATTTTCGTCCCAGCCGCAGCGTCGCCAGGGAATTCCACCTTGGGGATGTCGAGGGACTGTTGAGCAACTGCCTCCGCAAGGGATAAATTTTGCTCGATGATGTGCGTCCCGGCAGCCTCGACCTGGTGCGTGTACCACATGCTGGAGACATTTTCTCGCGGTTGTCGGAATCCGTAGACCAGAGGCGCGCCCGACCATTTCGCGAGCACTGCCGAACGCACAGCGCCTTGAAAGTCCACGGCCATCTCGTAGTTCTGCCCGCGCAGTTCGCTCAAAGCCGCGGCGATCCGCTCCCAGGTTTGTACGGAGGTGAGCGAATGCCGCCACTCTTTTGTGTTGACCGCGTGAACATGGTTGACGATGGGTCTTCTCGGCGAAACCGCACCTGACCGGGGCTCCGATGTAGCACACAGCAACTCGGCCCAACGTTCTTCCACAACCCAGCCAAGGAATGCATCCGGGAAGGTTTGCCTCAAAGCAAGGGCCGCGGGCAAAGTATGAATGATGTCGCCCATCGAGCCGAGGCGAACGATCAGCAGGCGTTCGAAACCTTTCGTTACAGGAGAAACTGCTGCAGATACTTCCGCCGATGATGAAGTCACGACCGCCGCGCTCCCATCCGCTTTCGAATGATTTCACTCGCGGAGTGGTCCTTGGGATCGCCGACAATTTCAACTCGCCCGCCGTACTCGAGCACGGCATCGCGCTCCGGCACGCTCTCAGCTGTGTAGTCAGTGCCCTTTGCGTGCACGTTCGGCTTCAATTCGCGAATCAGCGCACGCACGTCCGGTTCAGGGAAAATTACCACGGCATCGACATCCGCCAGGGCTGCCAGAATTTCCGCGCGCTCCTCAGCCGGCATCAGCGGACGATCTTCGCCCTTTAACTTTCGCACCGTTGCGTCTGCATTGACCGCGACAATCAGCCGCCCACCGAGTTGCTTAGCGGCATGCAGGTAACGCACGTGACCGACGTGCAGCAAATCGAAGCAGCCGTTGGCGAGGGTGATGCGCTCCCCCGCGCGGCGCCAATCGGCGACACGCTTTTGCAACTCTTCCCGGCTGAGAAGTTTTTCGCTCAATGCGTTCTTGTCACCGGCGGTGACTGCTCCAGGGCAGTCAATAACTCTTCCTGGGAAACCGTCGCAGTTCCGCGCTTCATGACCACGATCCCGCCTGCATAGTTCGCCAGTTGCGCCGCTTCTTCGGTGTTCGCGCCTGCGGCAAACGCTGCGCTGAACGTGGCAATCACCGTGTCTCCGGCTCCAGTCACGTCGGCAACCTGATCGGAGCCAAAGATGGGAATATCGACCGGATGACGTTTGCCTTCGAAGGCCGCCATGCCATCGCGGCCGCGTGTAATCACCAGTGACTGCAGCTTCAGGCGCGACATCAGTGTTTGTCCCGCCGAGAAAAGCCGCCCCCAGTCGTTCCCAATTTTCAGGCCGAGCGCGGCTTCGACTTCCGGTTCGTTGGGCGTCGCCGCCGCAATGCCGGAATACTCAAGAATCCGATAGCGCGAATCGAGAATGACCGGCACGCGATCCAAGCGGCCTCGTGCCCGAATCGCATTCAGAATTGGCGGGGACGCGGCGCCGTATCCGTAATCCGATACCAGTAGCGCATCGGCGATGCGCGCATATTCCCGGGCGGCGCGAATAATCTCCCGCTTCAAGTGCAGGCTGGGTTCGGCATCGGGCTCGCGATCGATGCGCACCACCTGCTGGCGGGAAGTGTGAGTCATCCCGGCAAGAATCCGGCTCTTCGTCACCGTCGTATAGCTTTTCTCTCGCAGGACGCCACTCAGAGGGATGCGCTTGTGACGAAATTCCCGAATCAGCAGGCGTCCAGGTTCATCTTCGCCGACAATGCCGACCGGCAAAACGTTTACCCCGAGGCTCGCCAGGTTATAAACGGCGTTCGCGCCGCCGCCGGGAACAACGGTGCGCTCGCGATGCCGCAAGATCAGAACGGGAGCCTCGCGCGAGACGCGCGAAATCTCGCCGAAGATAAACTCATCGGCCACCAAGTCACCGACCACAGCGATGGTGACGTTCGGGAACGACTTGACGATCTTTTTCAGCCGCTCGGCTTCTTTAGGATGTTTGCTCATGCGCAATGATGTTTGCGACGTTACCGAATTCTCTCACGCCTTGCCCCGGCGTTCGTCAATCCTGCGCAGCATGGTATCAACGGCGTTAGCTGCCTCCACTAATTCCATTTTGACGGGAACGACGGCCAATGGCTGGAGGGCAGACAAAAATCCGCCCAGATTGATGGCGTCTTTTTCGGTCGTGATGAAGCCGTCGGCTTCGCTCCGCTCTGCCAAATTCATCAGATCGTGAATGTCAGATTCGGTGTAAGCATGATGATCACGATAGAAAGCCTCGGCTGCCGGTTCCACGCCTGCGGTCCGCAGTTGCAATACGAAATTCTTCGGGCGCGCGATGCCGCAGAAAACAACCGGCCGGGTCGGCGCGTTCTTCACGACGATTCCCCGGCGCACGCGCCATACCAGCTTGTCTTTCAGCGGAAACGCGTCGGGCGCGGCGCCACTGGTAAGCACGACAGCGTCGGCCCGGGTCAGCGAAGTGAGAGGCTCGCGCAAACGGCCAGCGGGCAGCAATCGATCGCGGGCGTCATCTGGCGTGACTAGCACAATGTCGAAATCACGATAAAGTGCGCGGTGCTGAAAGCCATCATCCAGCAAATGGAATTGCGGCCCAAACTGCTTTTCGGCGAAGACTCCAGCCGCGTAACGATCTTCGCCAACGATCACCGGCACGTTCAAACGGCGCGCGATCAGCAGAGGTTCGTCACCAAAGGTTGCAGCCGTGCCAGACGGATCGACTGATGCGATCCCGCGCGATGTGCGGCCATAACCTCGGGAGAGCACATCGAACCTTATGCCCCGCACCTTCAGCAACTCGCCAATCAGCATCACGAAGGGCGTCTTGCCAGAACCGCCAACCGACAAATTTCCTATGCTGACGACCGGCCCCTGCAGTTTGCGTTGCGGCAGTGTGCCGCGGTTATAGAGCGCATTGCGGACGCGCACGCCAGTGCCGTAAACCGGGGCTAATAAATTCATCATCGGAGGTGAGCGGCAGAAAACCCGGCAACGGATGAGGCTGAGTCAGATGCTGGAAGCAAAAGCTTCTCCAGTGCATCCGCCGTCCGCTGCATGGCTCCAGTTTGCGATTGCAAGGTCTCAGCCGCGCGCCGACCGAGGGCAGCTCGAGCGCTTTCATTCGAAATCAGGTCCATGAGAACCGGCGGAAGTTCAGCGTGAGTCACAATGCGGACCGCCCGGCGGCTGTCGAAGAGATTCACGATGTCACGAAAGTTTTCCGTATGTGGACCCACGAGGATCGCAACTCCATGCCGGGCCGCTTCGATGATATTGTGCCCACCGCGCGGCACCAGGCTTCCGCCGACAAACGCAATGTCAGCCAGCGCATAAATTGAGGCGAGTTCGCCGATGCTGTCGAGCAGCAGCACGGCTCCCGCCAACGATTCGCCCTGCCACGAAGTTCGTTGCCAAAAGCGAATGTCCAGCTCTCTGAGCAATTGCGCCACCGGCAAAAATCTTTCCGGATGGCGGGGCGCCAGGATCATCACGGCACGCGGATAGTTTGCCAGAACATTTCTAAACGCCTGCAGCAGAATTTCTTCCTCACCTTCGACTGTGCTTCCGCAGACCAGGACTGGTCCAGCGCCTTCGCTTTGCAAGCTTTGCCGGAGGCGGGCGACGATTGCTGGTTCCGGCGGCACGGGCGCGTCGAATTTCAGATTGCCGGCAACCTGCACCCGATCTGGTGGGGCGCCGATGTCGCGCAGGCGGCGCGCATCTTCCTCAGTTTGCGCCAGAAAAAGATCGACTGGATCCAGAGCTTTCTTCAACAGCCAGGCAAACCGGCGATACCGCGGCCACGAGCGATCGGAGATCCTGCCGTTCACGACGGCGATCCGGGCCCCGCTGGCATGAGTCAGACGCAGAGCGTTGGGCCAGAACTCGGTTTCTGCCAAGACCAGCAATTGCGGACGGAGCGCCCGCAAATAAGGCCGAATCGCGAACGCGAAATCCATGGGGAAGTAAAAGACATTCTGTTCGCCGAATTCTTTCCGTGCTAATTCCTGACCGGTATCGGTTGTCGTCGAAACCACAATCCGTAAAGTCTCGTTTCTACGATTTAACTCCTTCACGAGCCCGACCACCGCCACCACTTCCCCGACCGACACGGCGTGAATCCAAATTGTGGGTTGTCCCGAACGCGAGGTCAGGCGGTTCGAAACCTTGCCCAATCGCTCCCACAAACCGGCATGGTACTTGCCGTAGCGCGACATTTGCAGCAGCCAGTAGGGCAGACTGAGCAGCAAGGTCACGGCTAAAAGCGCACTGTAAATCACAAACATGGGGAATGGGACATTCTAACTGCATCGCCGCTGGGTTGATCGCATACGTCACCGGCAAGCCACCGTTTGAAAGCTCGGCCGCATCCTATAATCAAAAATCATGTCACGCGCGATTGCCAGTGGCCGTTGGGGCTTAGTTCTTCTTTCTGCCATTTTTGTGTGTTATGCAGCCTTTGCCGCCAAACATTTTGTAATGCCAGCGGCAAATGCGGCCAAAACCTATCCTGCGCACGACGAACATGCGAACGAGGGCGTAACCGTCGGGCTCGATCCTTATGATATGGCTGACAAGGCCAATATTTTTTCGATCCATTACAGCGAAGTCGGCTTCATGCCGATTTTTGTGGTGGTCACGAATGATAGCAACCAACCGATCGCATTGACCGATGTGGAGCCCGAACTTATCACGCACGATCACAGCAAAATTTCTCGCGCTAGCGAGGATGATCTTTACCGCCGCATTGCCCGCGAACCCAGCGGACCGTCGGCAAATCCTCTACCCTGGCCGAAAAAGGTGAAAGGCAGTGTGAGCGAGAAAGACCGCGAGGAGATCGAGAATGCGCAGTTCGCCGCCAAGGCGGTCGAGCCGCACAGCACGCAATCTGGGTTTATGTTTTTCGATGTGGCAGGAATCTCGACTCCGCTGGCGGGCGCCACTTTTTATTTAACCGGCGTGAAGGACGCCAAGGGAAACGAGTTGATGTACTTCGAAGTGCCGCTGGAAAAATATCTCAGCGCGCCAACGCACTAACCCTCGAGCCAATAAAACAGGGCGGAGATTTTCTCCGCCCAGAAACTCTGCTCAGTACGCTATTGTTCCGCCGGCCGTTCCTCCACGACCGAGTGAGTCGGCTTCTTGCTCTCGCCACTGGGCACAGCCGCCACAGTAGTCGTGACTACGACCGCAGGCCGGGACTCGGCACGGGCTGCGGCCCGCTCGTCCCATTTACCAAAGATCATCTTTCCGGCTGTGGTCTGCAGCACCGATGTGACCGAGATGTCGATGTTCTTGCCGATCATCTTGCGGGCATTGTCCACCACCACCATGGTCCCGTCATCGAGATAAGCGACACCCTGGTTGTATTCCTTGCCCTCTTTCAGGACGAACACTTTCATGGTTTCGCCGGGCAACACGATCGGCTTGAGTGAATTGGCCAGCTCATTAATATTGAGAACTTCCACGCCCTGCAGTTGCGCGACTTTATTCAGATTGAAATCGTTGGTGATGATCTTGCCTTCGTATACCTTGGCGAGTTCAATCAGCTTGAGGTCCACTTCGCGGACGGCAGGAAAATCATCTTCCACGATTTGAATTTGCACGGAAGCGACTTTCTGTAAGCGCTGCAAAATATCGAGTCCGCGGCGTCCACGATTGCGCTTGAGCGAATCGGCAGAGTCCGCCACCAGTTGCAACTCGCGTAAAACGAACTGCGGAGTCACAATGATCCCGTCGAGGAAACCGGTCTCGGCGATGTCGGCGATACGCCCGTCGATGATGACGCTGGTATCCAGAATCTTGTAACTTTTTTTGACGTTTTTTTCGCCCCCGAAGATTCCGCCCAGGGCCGCCAGGTTCAACAGATCGCCCTTACTGGCGCCGACGGCTAGACCGACGTAGGCCATCAGCAACATGACCATGATCTGCAGAAAGCTCTGCGTGTGGCCGGCCGGGACGCTGCTGCGAATGACGAGCGCGAACAAGTACGCGCCAAAGATGCCGAGGATGCTGCCGATGGCTGCGCCGATCAGGCGCTTCAGACTGACCTGGTGCAACCGCCATTCGAAAACAAGAATGGCCGCACCTAAAATTCCTCCCACTCCCGCATCCCACATAGGAGGAAGGCCAAAGGGTTGGATGAGATAGCAAGTAATTACAACGAATAGTACAAAAAGAATCCGAATCAATATAACGTCCACAATCACCTCCTCCGGGAATGACCGATGCGTGACCTGCATCAGCTATCCCGCACTGGATCCGCTAGCGCTAATTGTTAATCATCCAGTGTTGCTAAAGCGGAGCCTATGAATAACGACCAATGAAACTTGCTCCGTTCCGGAACGCGAACCGGGAAACCTCTACTACTATCCAGCGTGAAGTATATACCCGACGTACCTTCGTCCGGATTACGATTGTCACACCACGCTGTGACCTCGTCAGCCAGGCCCAACCGCCTATCGTTCCTGCTGATAAACTCTCTTGCATGAAGGCCCTTGTCATCAGTCGCTTAGGTGGACCGGAAGTGCTCGAGGTCCGGGACGTTGCCGATCCTACCGTCGGCCCGGGGCAGGAGTTGGTGAGAGTAAAAGCCGCAGGGCTGAATTTTGCCGACGTGATGACGGCCCAAGGAGGCTATCCCGGAGCGCCCAAGCCGCCGCTGATTGCGGGCAGGGAGTTCTGCGGAGTGAGCGAATCCGATGGCCGACGCGTGATGGGCTACGCGCAGTGGGCGGCATTCGCCGAGCGCGTTGTCGGTCGAGCAGAGTTGATTTGGCCGGTGCCCGAGGGTTGGAGCGCAGAGCAGGGCGCGGCATTTCCGGTGAATTACTTCACCGCGTACCTCGCCTATTGGAAAGCTGGGTTGACGGGTGGGGCGTTGTCCGGATCATCCCCTTCGAAGCCGCGAGTTCTGATTCACGCGGTTGCCGGTGGAGTGGGAACCGCTGCAGTGCAGATTGGCAAACTGCTTGGCCTGGAAATGTACGGTACTTCTTCTTCGGAACAAAAACTTGCGCGCGTTAAAGAATTGGGTCTTCAGCACGGCATCAACTACAAGCAGCAGGATTATGAAGAAGCAATTCGCGACCTCACGCATGGCGAGGGTGTTGATGTGATTTTAGAAATGCTCGGCGGCGAGCACGTGAATAAAAGTGTCCGATGCCTGCGCGGTTTTGGACGCGTCATTGTTTATGGCAGCGCAACCGGCGAAAAACCTGTGCTCGATACGCGCTTGCTCTACGCGAAAGGTGCAAGCGTGCACGGATTGTGGCTGACTTATCTTTCTGCCAATCGGGAGGTGATGGCCGCGGCGTGGAAACAACTTTCCGCCTGGACCGCCCAGGGATATTTGAAACCGATCATCGGGCGCGTGTTTCCGCTGGAGCAGGGGCCAGAGGGGTATCGGTTGTTGGCGGAGGGAAAAAATTTCGGGAAGGTTGTGCTGAAGATAAGCTAGAAGTTCCGATTTCTCTTCCACTCTCGCGTTTTCGAACAATCGATTTCACCTCGTCCCAAAGCCGCACACTCGATGCATGTTTCTATACGCATCTAATCAACTTGTAACCAAAATTTCATACAAATTCACAAAACATTTACGTTCTGTGTAAAGAACGCTTGCTAACGCGCAATTGTGTGGAGCGTCAAACAATTCAGAAGCGTAACGGAACTTTAACGCATCTCTTAACGTATCTGATCACGAGTAGAAAAGCCGAGGTGAGAAATTGCTTTGGCTTGAAGAGAAGTTTCAGGGGTTAGGGACTGGCTCACTCTCGGTTTGGCGGCCCAGGTGAGCGCAATCCCTTGAGCAGAACACGCTAGGTCTTGCGGCCTCGCGTTTTCTCCTTAACCCGCTGCTGCATTGTAGGTCTTTTGTGGAAAAACGCAAGTTTTTTTGCAAAGGTTGAATCCACGCCGCCCAGAACCGATCCCGACGTTTTCGGGAAAGAAAAGGAGCTACGTGAAATTCGGAAATCTTTACAAGAGCTTGCTGTTGGGACTGACATTGCTGCTGGCGGTGGGTGCGTTTGCCGCCAATAAGGGATCGATGCAGATTCTGGATCCGGTAAACGTGAACGGCAAGACTCTCCCGGCAGGCGAGTATTCGTTGCAGTGGGACGGAACCGGACAGAACGTGCAAGTGAGCATTCTCAGGGGCAAGAAAGTAGTAGCCACTGCCCCGGCGCATGTGGTCGGTCTCGACAAGTCGTCGCAGGCGAACGAAGCGCTGGTGAAGAACACCGACGGCAGCCGTTCGCTGTCGGAAGTTCGCTTTGAAGGCAAGAAGTACGCATTGCAGATCGGCGAAGCAGGTGGGATGGCCGAAGCCGGCGGCAGCAACCGATAACGTGCTGCAGCAGAGAAAACGGGGAGCGCAAGCTCCCCGTTTATTTTTTGCTCAACTGTGAATTAATTCGCCGACGCTAAAACGTCGTCGTAGTAATTCAACACAGCCCGCTTCGGAGCATCTTTCAATCCCTTCAGCGGGACTTTTTGTTCGAGCGTTGTGTTGCCGATCAATCGGGCGCGGCCCAGGAAAAGCGCGCGTCCATCAGCCATCTCCAGGTAGATCGGAACCAGCATGCGGAAACTATCCGTGACATTGGATTGCGTGGCTTTAAAACTGAAAACCACGTCGCCGTTCGCATCCTTGTCGAAAGAAGACTGCATGCCATAGGTCGGCAGCGCCGTTCCGTAGACGTATTCGTCGAAAAACCAATCCATGTTGCCACCGCCTAGAGCGGCCATCTCGGGAGTTTGGTGCTTCTCGAGAATTGCCTTGAAGTCTTCGGTCGTCGCGGCTTTGCCGGAATATGTTTTGACGAAGTCCTGCATCGTGGCTTTGAACGCCTGGTCGCCATTTTGCCGGTCCCACATCATCATGCGCACCATGTGCAGAATGTAAGCGCCTTTGGGATAGATCAACTGCCGGGGAACGTTGGTACCGTTGCCCGTGTTGCTCAACCGGTAGCCCATGGTCAGCGGGCCGGCGTCGATGGCACGATAGCCTTCCTTGTTTTTCATGGTCAGCAGTTCACGCTCATCGTTCCAGAAATCGGTGAACTTCTTGGGATTCTTCTCCACCAGTTGAATAAACAGCGACGCCGAGAAATCGGCAAAGCCTTCGCTCATCCACTGGTCGCGGTAGGAACTGAAGCCCACCGTGTTTCCCCACCATTGATGTGCGACTTCATGCGGCGCCACAATCTTCCAGTATCCGTAATCCTGGAAATCGAGCCCCAGTTGATGGCGCACGGTTCCGTCAAAAAAAGAACATATCGGCAGGTAGACCAGGTTCGGCCACGACTGTCCGAAGTTGCAGGCAGTTTGCTGCGTCATCGCCAGCCGCTTGAACGGAATCGGACCGAAATAATCGGAGTAGAGCACCAGGGAAAGTTGTCCTTCAGCCAGGGCCTTTTTCTCCAGTCCCGTGGTACTTAAAGTACCGAGTGCGTTTTCGTGCTGGAGACCGAAGTGTTCCTGGTTGAGCAGATCGCTGGTTGACGCCGAGTTGCGAAGCTGTTCTACCCAGTTTGGAGACTGTTCGTTTGCGTAAGACTGAACATCGTAAACCGGGTTGTTCGTCTTGGCTTCTTGCAGCTTGAACTTCCCGAAGTTGAATCCGGCCACGGTCAGAGGCACCTCGCTTTTCCATACCGTGATGTTGTGGTCACCGTCCTCTTTCTCGCTGACCAGAGCGCCGGTTGCGGCAATCTTCATGCCGCGAGGAATGCGGAAGGTCAAATCAAAATTGGTGAAGTCGCCAAAGTTTTCTGCGGTGTTATTGGGATACCAGTTGTCGCGGGAGACGGGAAAGTAGTTGCCGCCTCCTTCATTCGACACCGCATCTTTGCCTTCATAGCTGGTCACGATGGTGAACTTTTCGCCATTCGACAGCGCCTTCGGAAGAATAACGGAGAAGAATCTAGCATCGTCATCTTTGTCCTCTTGAATGAAAGATAGCGATTGACCGTTCTCGGCGGTCACGGCCTGCACGCGAAGTCGATGGAAAAGATGAAACGGAACTACGCGCAAGCCATCGGTTTGGGAAACGAAGGTCGTTGTGGCTTTCCCGATCAGGTTTCCGCTCTTCTCCATTGTCGTATCCAGGGTCTGGTGGTCGATGTGAATGAGGGAATTGTTCTGCTCATTCGCAACTTTGCCCTGTTTGTACTCATTGCCGAGGTGAAAAGAAGCCCAGACTCCATGCTTCGTGTCTTGATAGGTCAAAAGTTCGACTTCCTCCGGTGCGACCGGCATCAAGATTGGTGGAGCGCCGTGAGGATCGATTGCGAGGATTTCCTTAGGGCTGTACTTCTGACCGCGAATAAAGGCCACGAACAGGCCGCCAGGCTGGGCTCCCAGCACATCCTGCAGAATCAGGCCGTCAAGATTGAACCGCAGATATGGATCGTGACGCAGATCGTGGCGGCTGTCGTTGAACAAATCGGGGTCGCATCCGCCGCTGGCGGCGGTGCCGGCCTTCTTGATCTCGTCGTAGGTGGAATCGGTGAAACGCATCACCAATTGCTTGTAAGTTTCATTGAATTTCTCTTCGTGGCTCAGGAGTTTCAAACTGCGGCGCTCGCCCGAGACCGGCGGGTCGAGCGTCATCGATCCATCGCCAGAGAAGACTGCGCCTGTCACTTTTCCTTGCACGGGAGCGAGAAAGCAAACCGTGCCTGATGCCAGGTGAAATGCCGCGGCATCTCGTGTGAGGGTGAAATCTTTGACCGAGACGGCTTCGCTGCCCAAGCCAAGATTTCGCAATTGTTGATAGGTGGGGTCGGAGTTTGGAGCTGGGTTTGGAGTTTCTACGGCGACCGCGGTTGAGATTAAGGTCGAAAAAACCAGTAGACACGCAACGCGAATTACAGACTTCACAAAGCCCTCCCTTCGGCCTGGACGGCGAATGCTGCGAATTATGGCAGTGTCACCAACAAAAACACAAGGACATTTGCACACAGAAAATAGCCACGAATCTGCGCGGATTCTCACGGATCAAACTCGATTTTCTAAATGCTTATTTCCAGTCTTGGGGAAGAATCGAGTTTTCGAGGCCTTCTGAAGTAATGAAGAGAAAATCCGTGAGAATCCGTATAAAGCCCTGGCCAGTTTTGCCTTGCGATTTGAATCCCTCCAACCTCCCCTCGTATACTGACAGCCCGTTATGAAGGTCATTGTCATCATTCCGGCAGCTGGCCTGGGCACTCGCATGGCGTCGGCGCCCGGCGCGAAAGGCAAGAAGCCGGCCGCGTCCAAGCAATTTACCGAACTTGCCGGCACACCGATCCTGATTCGCACCTTGCGTCAGTTCGCCGACAGTGCGGCTGTCACCGAAATTTACATCGCCCTGCGTGCCAACGAAATCGACGGCTTTCGCGCGCGCCTCGAGAAAGAAAATAAAGACTTACTCAAAAAGGTTCACTTGGTCGAGGGAGGAGAACATCGTCAGCATTCTGTAGCCAACGCCTTGACTGCGATTCATGCCGCCCCGGACGATGTTGTTCTGGTGCACGATGCCGTGCGGCCTTTTGTGACGGAACAGATCATTCAGGATGTGGTGCGCGCCGCGCAGAAATACGGCGCGGCCATCGCCGGCGTGCCCGCCGTCGACACCATTAAAGAAGTAAAGCGTACTGCGGAAGGCGCAGTGATCACTGCGACGATCCCTCGCGAGCACGTGGTCATGGCGCAAACCCCGCAGGGTTTTCGATACGACGTGCTGAAGAAAGCTTTCGATGAAGCTACAGCCGACGGATTCATCGGCACCGACGAAGCGTCGCTGGTCGAACGCTCAGGGCACGAAGTTGCGGTCGTCATGGGCTCGCACCGAAATATCAAGATCACCACGCCCGCAGACATGGAATTAGCCGAGTTCTATTTAAAAAGCTAGCCACGGATTCGCACGGATTAACCGGGGCTTTTTAACTCATTACGGCAAAGTCTGCGGATTCTCTGGCAGTCAGTCGAAAGAAATCCGTGAATATCTGTGTAGATCCGTGGCTCGGGTTTTGAAGTTCCATTTCAGGAAGTGTGGTTAACTCTATGGACATTTCCCCAGACTGGAGACCGCGGCGACTTTAGACTTTGAGCATGGAGCAAAATCTGGCCCTCAAGCACGCAGAACTGACCGCGAGAATCATCGGCATCTTCTATGATGTTTACAACGAACTCGGCTATGGGTTCCTGGAATCGGTTTATCAGGAGGCTTTGGTGGTTGCGTTAAGCGAGGCCGGATTCACGGTCGATCGTCAGGTTCCACTACCCGTCTGGTTTCGTGGCAGGAAGGTAGGCGACTTTCGTGCGGACCTGCTGATCGAAGGGAAAGTTTTGCTGGAGTTGAAGAGCGCGCGGACGTTGGAGTCGTCTCACGAAGCCCAATTGCTGCATTACCTGAAGTCCACCGTAATTGAGATTGGGCTGTTGCTGAACTTCGGGGCGAAGCCACAATTTCGCCGATTGTTATTCGATAATGAACGAAAAAAGATCCGTGGAAATCCGTGCGAATCCGTGGCCGAGGGTTTGGGTGTATCCGCGGCGAATGAGGTTTTAGCATGAGAGTTGGCTTTGGCTTCGATTCGCATGAATTCACCCCCGGCATTCCTTTGAAGATCGGCGGCGTGACGCTGCAGCACCCTCAGGGGCTGGGCGGCCATTCGGATGGCGACGTGCTTCTGCACGCCGTCACCGATGCTCTACTCGGCGCCATTGCCGCGCCCGACATCGGAACTCTTTTTCCGCCATCCGATCCGAAGTGGAAGGGCGCAGAATCCACGCTTTTCCTGCTCGAAGCGCTAAAGCGCATGCGCGACAAGGGATACGGCATCGTCAACATCGACACGACCCTGATCCTCGCCGCTCCGAAAATCGCCCCCCATTCCACCACAATTCGCCAGCGGGTTGCCGAGTTGCTTGGCATCCCGTTTGATTGCGTTGGCCTGAAAGCGAAAACGCCCGAGGGCATGGGGACCGACAACGCCGCCATCGCGCATGCCGTGGTGTTGTTACAGAAGAATTGAACACATAGAAACATAGCGGACACGGAGCCCAAAATTCTCTGTGTGCTCCGTGTCCTCTGTGTTTTCAATCTCCCTTCGATACAATCCCAGCAGTGTCGCTCGAATTCCAAATAGAGGCGCGATCTGGTTCTGCCCGCGCCGGTCGCCTCATCACACCGCATGGCGAAATCGAAACGCCGGTCTTCATGCCCGTCGGAACTGTTGCGACCGTGAAGGGTGTGCCGCAAGACATTCTCGAAGATCTCGGCGTTCAAATCTTGCTGGGCAATACCTATCATCTTTATTTGCGCCCGGGAGTTGATACGGTCCGCAAGCTCGGCGGCCTGCACAAGTTCATGGCCTGGCCGCGGGCCATCCTCACCGACTCCGGCGGGTTCCAGGTCTTCAGCTTGAGCGAACTGCGCCGGCTCACCGAAGAAGGAGTCACGTTTCGTTCGCATCTCGACGGCTCATCCCATTTTTTCAGCCCGGAAAGCGCGATGGCTGCGCAGATCGGCCTGGGCGGTGACATTATTATGGCGTTCGACGAATGCACCGAATATCCCGCCGACCGCGAGCGAACCCGTGCTTCAATGGAATTGACCCTGCGCTGGGCCGGGCGCAGCAAGAAATATTTCGAGGAGCACAAGAGCGAGGTTCCGTGGAATTCAGTTCCAAGTCCTCAGTTCCCAGTCCCCAGCCAGGCCTTGTTTGGAATCGTCCAAGGCGGAACAGATCAGTCCCTGCGAAAAGAGTCGGCGGAAAGAACGATTGAAATCGGCTTTCCGGGATACGCCATTGGCGGTCTCAGCGTCGGCGAGCCGCGCCATATTACGAAGGAAATCGTCGAGGCTACGGTCGAACATCTCCCGACCGATCAGCCACGATATCTGATGGGAGTTGGCACCCCGGAAGAGATTGTCACTTTCGCTAACTTGGGAGTCGACATGATGGACTGCGTGCTTCCCACTCGCGCTGCCCGGCATGGACTACTGTTCACCTCAGAGGGGAAAGTCTCTATCAAGCAAGCGCGTTACGCGGCCGATGAAGGCCCGTTAGACCCAAATTGCCCCTGTCGCGTGTGCTCGCGTTACTCGCGCGCTTACCTTCGACATCTTTATGCTTCGAACGAAGTGCTCGCGCAAGTCCTCAACACCATTCACAATTTGAGCTTCTACCTTGACACTATGCGAGCGGTGCGTCATTCTATCTTACTTGGGAGAGGGGCCCGTTTTTCTCGGCCGAATCCATAGTTCGGCGATCCTGGTTTTTGTCCGAAGCTGAAGAATCTCCGACCCAGGTTCATGAGAGAACTCCAGCGGTAAAATAGGGAGAGGCAGGTGCGCCACGGCGCAGTTCCCATCGGCTCCCAGGGATGAAACTCTAATTTGATGACAGGGCAATACTGGTTGGCGGCAATTCAAACCGGCGGCGGTTCCATGGGATTACTCGGCTTTGCGCCGCTTATTTTTATTTTTGCGATTTTTTACTTTCTGCTGATCCTGCCGCAGCAGCGGAAACAGAAGAAATGGCAGCAAATGTTAGGTGAGTTGAAAACCGGAGACAAGGTGGTCACCTCCGGCGGGTTGCGCGGCACGATCATCGCCTTGAAGGATGATGCCGTTCATCTGCGGGTCCCCCCGGACAATTTGCGGATTGAGGTAACGCGGGCGTCGGTGGCTTCGGTGACAACCCCGGAAGAATCGGCAGTGCCGCCCAAATAAAGAAGTTAGTATTCCCGAGCGGGCCCGTCCCGCGAGGTCAACGGAATTTAATTAAGTTATGAATCAGAATTTACGCTGGCAACTTCCTCTCATCATTGTCGTTCTCATCGCGTTCGTTTACGGAATTTTTGGCATTCCCGACCATTGGTCTGGTGGGGGCCTTTTGGCCGCGATGCAGAACCGCATCCATCTCGGACTCGATCTCAAAGGCGGCACGCATCTCATCCTGCAAGTGCAGGTGAACGACGCGGTTAAGGTCGATTCAGATAATGCCATCGAACGCCTGAAGGCGGACATGCGGTCGCATAAAATCACCTACGCCGACATCAGCCAGCCCGACGTTACCAACAATCCGGACCACATTTTGTTGAAAGGCGTGCCCCCGGAGCAGAGTTCGGACCTGCGCTCCATCGTGACCGACCGTCTGCCCGATTACAACCTGGCTTCCGGCGCCGAGAACACATGGCTGGTTTCCATGAAGCCGCAGGCTCTGGCGGAACTGAAGAACCGCGCCGTGCAGCAGGCGATTGAGACCATTCGCAACCGTATTGACCAGCTCGGCGTGAGTGAGCCGGTGATTGAGGAGCACGGCCTCGGCCAGTATCAGATTCTGGTTCAGCTGCCGGGCGTGGACGATCCGGCCCGCGTGAAGGAAATCATGCAGTCCACCGCCATGCTGGAAATACGGCAGTCGCTCGGCGGACCCTATCCTAGCGAACAAGCCGCCTTGCAGGATCATGGCGGAGTTTTGCCGCCTGATTCCGTCCTGCTGCCGGGCAAAAGTATGGGACCCGACCAGGGCGACAATGGGCCGGTTTGGTACCTGGTTTCGCGTGCTTCGGCCGTGACGGGACGCGACCTGCGGGATGCTGAGCCCTCCCGCGACGAGAATGGCCGGGCTTCGGTGCGCTTTAATCTTACGGGGGAGGGTGGCCGCCGCTTCGGCGCATTTACGGGAGAGCACGTTGGCGACAGTCTGGCTGTTGTGCTCGATGGCAAAGTTCAGGAAGTAGCCACCATTAAGGAGCAGATTCACGATTCCGGCGTAATTGACGGAATCGGAGATGAGCAGAGGGCGAAGGACGTCGCCATGATTTTGCGTTCCGGAGCTTTGCCGGCTGGGATCAAGTATCTCGAAGAACGGACCGTAGGCCCATCGCTTGGCACCGATTCGATTCGCGCCGGCGTGACAGCGGCCGTCATCGGCATGTTGGCGGTGCTGATTTTCATGCTGGTGTACTACCACGCCGCCGGAATCAATGCCGATGTCGCTTTGATTTTGAACCTGGTTATTCTTCTCGGATTCTTGGGTTTCAGCGGGGCCACATTGACCTTGCCGGGAATTGCGGGAGTGATTCTCACGGTCGGTATGGGCGTGGACTCCAATGTGCTGATCTTTGAGCGCATCCGGGAAGAACTGCGGAATGGCAAGACGCCGCCGTCGGCGGTAGAGCAAGGCTTCGCTCATGCCTGGATCACGATTGTTGACACGCACGTGACCACGATCGTGTCGGCCGTCATTTTGTTTATCTTCGGCACCGGACCGGTAAAAGGTTTCGCGGTCACGCTGAGTTTCGGTTTGTTCGCAAACTTGTTCACCGCCGTGTTCGTATCGCGCGTGATCTTTGATTGGGTGCTGAGCCGCAAAGCGCGCGGCGAAGCGTTGAGCATCGGCTAGTAGCTAGCGGCTAGGAGCTAGTAGCTCAGAAAGGTTTTAACCAAGTGGAATTTTTTCGTAATCCAAACATCGACTTTCTCGGCAAGAAGTGGTACTTCCTGGCGTTTTCGCTGGTTTTCAGCGTGGCGGGCGTGCTTTCTATGATCTTCTGGCACGGCATTCCGCTGGGCGTCGACTTCCGCGGCGGCACGCTTGTCTATGTCAAGTTCGCAGAGACGCCGAATGACAATGCCATCCGTGCGGCTATGGATCGCGCCGGCTTGCACAACGTCAAGATTCAGCGGTACAACGAGAACGTCGCTGGCAGCAACGAAGTCCTGATCGACGTTTCCGAGCAGGAGACCAACGAGTCCGCGCTCGATCGCAGCAAACTGCAGGTCATCAATGCGCTCGAATCCAACCCGGTCGCGGGTAAAGAGGACCTCAATAACGCGTCGGTCTTAACCGTAAAAAATTTCTTGCTGCAAAAAGATCCGCTGCATTTGGGCACCGATGCTGATCAACGTTATGGCCAGATCGCGCAGGCGATTGTCGATTATCGGGACAAAACCAAAGGCGGGGTGTTGAATTCGATCGATGAGCTGAAGGCTGCCGTCGATCCCACCGTTGTCGCTTCGCTGAACGACGGATTCTTCCTCTCCAATTTCGCGGTCCGCAACGTGGAAATTGTCGGCCCCCAGGTCGGACATCAGTTGCAGACCCAGGCCAAGTTAGCCGTCCTGTACTCGCTAGCTGGCATGCTGGTCTACCTGGCGGTTCGGTTTGAGTGGATCTATGGCGTGGCGGCCGTCATCACGGTCTTCCACGATACGCTGATCACCGTAGGCGCTTTTTCGCTGATGGATAAGGAAATCTCGCTGACGGTCATCGCAGCCATTCTGACCCTGATTGGCTATTCCAACAACGACACCATCGTGGTTTTCGACCGCATCCGCGAGAACCTGAAGCTGATGCGGCGGGATAAGCTTTCCGACATCGTGAATCGCAGCATCAACCAGACGCTAAGCCGGACCATCCTCACCGCTGGTTTGACGTTCTTAACCGTGCTGGCCCTGTATTTATTCGGTGGAGAAGTGCTGCACGGGTTTTCCTTTGCCCTGGTAATCGGCATCCTAATCGGGACCTATTCGTCGATCGCCATCGCGGCGCCGATTCTGGTCGCCTACCAGGATTGGCGCTCCGACCGTGGCAAGCCCGTCATGCTGCCCGCGGGCAAGGAAGGCCGCCGCGAAAAAGTGAAGGTAAAAGCCTAGATCTCCGGCCGGACGCGGTTTTGGTATTGCAAGTTTGTGATTCGTTAGCGTTTGCGGTAGTATTCTGCGTCCTCGGATTCGTCGTTTACACGACCGCGCCGCGGGAGCAAATTACGCCAAGGTGGTGTCTAAAGGTTAGTAGGCTCCGTGTAGGAGAAACTTTATGTTCGAAGATAGCCTAATTGAATCAGGCGGCCGATTAAAAACCAGGCGCGGGTCGACCACGACCTTTGCTTTCATTTTTCAAGTGTGCCTGGTGGGAATTCTGGTTTTGATCCCGTTACTGTTCACCGAAGCGCTCCCCAAGACGCAATTAATGACGTTCCTGGTCGCGCCCCCACCACCCCCTCCACCGCCTCCGCCGCCCGCAGCGGCCCCGGTCAAGGTGGTGAAACAGGTTCAAACCGATATCGTCAACGGGCAGCTCCGCACCCCCACCAAGATTCCTGAGAAAGTCCAGATGATTAAGGAAGATGAGGCTCCGCCGCAGATGGCGACCGGTGGGGTGGTTGGCGGCGTCCCCGGCGGCGTTCCAGGTGGGCAAATGGGTGGCGTGATCGGCGGAATTATCAGCTCGACCCCGGTTGCGGTGCCTAAGGTAGCTACCCCCCAGCGGGTAAGGGTTTCCCAAGGTGTGCAACAAGGGTTACTCATTCGCCGAGTTCAGCCGGCCTATCCACCCTTAGCCCGCCAAGCCCGCATCCAAGGAACTGTGGTATTGGCCGCGGAGATCAGTAAAGACGGTAGCATCGAAAACCTGCATCTGGTCAGCGGTCATCCAATGCTCGCTCCGGCAGCCATTGAGGCCGTGAAGCAGTGGCGCTACAAGCCCTATGTGCTGAACGGGGAGCCGGTGGAAGTCGAAACCCAGATTACCGTGAACTTTACCCTGGCTGGCGGATAACCGGCGGGCAAGAATCAGTAATTATTAGTGACAAAGTTTAGCGAAGTGGCACGTTACAACGTGTGAAAAGCTCTGAGGAGGAAAAAGCAACTCATGTTCCTAGCCAATTTAGCAACCCATACCGTTAGCAGCGCTCACCTGATGGCCACCTGGCTTCTCCAGGAACAGCCGGTGGGCTGGGACCCGATTTCGCTGTGGAAGCAGATGGGACCCACAGCCCGAGGCGTGGTCATTATTCTTTTCATTATGTCCGGTTGGTCGATCGGCGTGATGATCGACCGCTGGATGGCCTTCAGCGCAGCTCGTAAGCAGTCCCGGGCATTCGCGCCCGCAGTCGCGGGCGCTCTGCGCGACGGCAAGATCGACGAAGCTATCAAGGTCGCCGAGCGCAATAAAAAGAGCCACCTGGCCAAGGTTGTCACAGCCGGTCTGATGGAATTCCGGGCTCATCAGGAAAGCGGCGAGATTCCTGGCGAAACCATTGAAGCTTCCAAGCGCGCCTTGGAGCGCACCGAAGCCATCGTCCACGCCGAACTGAAGCGCGGTCTCGGTGGTCTGGCGACCATCGGTTCCACCGCTCCATTCGTCGGGCTGTTCGGCACGGTGATGGGCATTCTCAACGCGTTCAAGGGCATTTCCGAGCAGAAGGCCACCGGTCTGGGCGCAGTCGCCGGCGGTATTGCCGAAGCTCTGGTGACCACCGCCATCGGGCTGTTCGTCGCCATCCCGGCTGTGATGATGTTCAACTATCTCACCGGCCGTGTGGAAGCGTTCGACGTGGAGATGGACAACTCCTCCAGCGAACTGATCGACTACTTCCTGAAGCGCCGGGGAATGCGCCGGTCCTAAGCGGTCCGAAACTGGTCCCAAGTTGCTGAGCGCCGGAACGCTGGTTCCGGCGCGCCTCCGCAGATAAAGGGAACGAAGCACGGAACGCTGGATAGGGAGAAACAGGCTATATGTCACTTGCCAAAAGAAACGAAGGTGCCAAGGTTTCGTCTGACATCAACGTCACGCCTATGGTCGACGTGATGCTGGTGCTGCTGATCATCTTCATGGTCATCACGCCCATGTTGCAGAAGGGCGTGAGTGTCGACTTGGCTAAAGTCAACAATCCGGAAGCCATGCCGGATGCCGATCACGAAGACGCGCTGATCGTTGCCGTGATGCGCGACGGCAAAGTCTATTTCAATAACGATCGCATCGATCCCGATCAACTCACCAGCAAGGTGAAAGATCGTTTGGCCAGCCGTGCCGACAAGCGGGTGTATGTTCGCGCCGATGCGCGCGCCAAGTTCGGCTCCGTCGTCTCGGTGGTCGATAACGTCCGCGCCGCCGGTGTCGATGATTTGGGTTTATTGACCGACCAGAGAAAGAATACGGCCCAGTCACCCGCGCCGGCACCAGCACCAGCTACGGGCGGGCAATAGAGGGGAGAGAGTTTATGGGAATGACTGCCGGCCCCAGCGGGGGCCAAAGCGCAACGATTAACGTAACGCCGCTGATCGACGTATTGCTGGTGCTGCTGATCATCTTCATGGTCATCACGCCTCTGACTCCGAAAGGGCTCGACGCGCTGGTGCCGCAGCCGCCTCCGCCGAACGCGCCCAAGAACAATACGCCCGACCGCACCATTGTGGTGCAGTTGATTGATCGTGGACCGGGCCAGGCGCCGGCGCTCAAGATCAACCAGGAAGATACGACTTGGGATGGACTGCAAGCCCGTCTCACCGACATCTTCAAGACCCGCGCGGAAAAAGTCATGTTCGTCAAGGGCGATGATAATGTGCCCTTCGCCGATGTGGCCAATGTCATTGACATTGCCCACGCTTCCGGCGTAGACAAGGTGGGTCTGATCACCGCCAAGATTGAAGCTGGCGGATAGGCCGAAGCTGCGGCGGAACAGCAGATTTCTTAAGCATTTTGGATTTGTGTCCGGACGGGTTGTCGAAGCCTGTCCGGCGCTCCTCCGTCAGGATGGGCAATCCGTCATTCTTCGCGATTGGAGAATTGAACCGCAATGAAAAATAGCTCACGAGTGTTGGCGCTGATGGCGCTCGCCCTCACCCTGCTTGCCAGCGCCGGGTGCGGCAAACTGAGAGCGCGCGACCAGCTAAATAAAGGCGTCATGTCTTATAAGAACGCGCGCTACGAAGAAGCCATTGATCATTTTCAGCAGGCTGTTTCGCTCGATCCGGCTTTATCGGTTGCCCGCTTATATCTGGCCACCGCTTACGCCCAGCAATACATTCCCGGCGTTGACGCGGAAGATAACCTGCGCATGGGCAATCAGGCCATCGAACAATACAAGAAGGTACTGGAAGGCAATCCCGCGAAAGAGCAGCAGATCAACAGCAACAAGGGAATTGCCTATATTTATCTCAACATGAAGAAGTTCGATGACGCCAAGACTTACTATCGCCATGCTCTGCAGGTCGATCCCAACGATCCCGAGCCTTACTATTCCATCGGCGTAATCGATTGGACGCAGACCTACCAGCCGCGCATGGAAGCCCGCGCCAAGCTTGGCCTGAAGCCCGAAGAGCCGCTCAATCCCAAGAACAAAGATCAGAAGAAGGTCTGTGAGGACTTGAAAGAGAGGAACACGCCCTACATTCAAGATGGCATTGACGCGCTCAACAAAGCTTTGCAGTTGCGTCCGGATTACGACGATGCCATGGCCTACATGAACCTGATGTATCGCGAGAAGGCGGATGTTGAGTGCGACGATCCCGCGCAGCGTGCGGCCGATCTGAAGACCGCCGACGAGTGGGTCGACAAGACCATGGCCACCAAGAAAGCCAAGGCCGAAAAACAGCCCGGCGCGCAGGGCATCACGCTCGATCAATCCGGCAACAAATAAAACCGGCTTCGCGCTAGAAAACGCAAGCCCCTCCTGCGACGGAGGGGCTTTGTTCTGGACACCCCATCCTTCCCACGTTACACTTGTTCTCGCATTCCGCGCCCCGTGCGGCCTCTGCTCCCTCCGCAACGTCCCGCGGACAATTCCGGTACCAAAGGACTGTTCCCCATGAATCGCGTGCTTAGCATTTTCCTTGCCTTCACGTTTGCACTGCTCGTGACCTCAGCGCTGGCGCAGACCACGTATACCCTGGAGCAGATCAGCATCGATAAATTTCATAACTCCGACAGCGTTCATCGCACCGAGGTTGAGCCGGATTCCTTCGCCTGGGGATCGACCGTCGTGGCTGCTTATCACGTGGCGCGCCGGCCCGGTTCCATCGGCTGGGGCAGCGCTGACATCGGTTTCTCTACTTCGACCGACGGCGGCAAAACCGGAACCTATGGCTATCTTCCCGGCTTGACCGTGAACTACGACAATGGTCCCTTCGGCGCGGCTGCCGATCCTTCCGTCGCTTACGATGCCAAGCACGGTGTGTGGATGATCTCTACGCTGCCTCTGGTCGGACTGAACGGCAACTCAGGCAAGATCGGCGATGTCGCGGTTTCCCTCTCGCGAGACGGTATTCACTGGGGCAATCCCGTCATGATTGATAGCACCGCTCTCGATGACAAGAATTGGACCGTCTGCGACAACACGCCTACCAGCCCCTACTACGGCAACTGCTACACCGAGTGGGACCAGGCCTATGGCACCGGCGATGTCTTGATGAGTGTTTCGAGCGACGGTGGCCAGACCTGGAGCCCCGGCCAGCCCAGCGCCGATCACGCCGGCGGACTGGGCGGCGAGCCGCTGGTGCAACCCAACGGAACCGTCGTTGTGCCTTACCAGGGCGGCGCGGTCCGCGCCTTCGTCTCCACCAATGGCGGTAAATCTTGGAATGCCAGCGTCAACGTCTCATCGATCGAGGATTATTTCGATCCCGGCAACATTCGTAATTTCGACCTGCCCGCCGCCACCATCGACGGTGCTGGCAACGTGTACGTGGTTTGGTCGGATTGCCGCTTTCGCAGCGGTTGCAGCACGAATGACATTGTGGCCAGCACGTCCGCCGACGGCACGCATTGGAGCAGCCCGGTTCGCATCCCCATCGATCCGCTGAACAGCAACATCGATCATTTCCTTCCCGGCGTGGGCGCCGATCCCGCAACCAGCGGAAGTACCGCGCACTTGACCATCGTTTACTACTACTACCCGGTTGCAAACTGCAACACCAACTGTCAGCTCGATGTTGGTTTCACCTCAACTGATGACGGCGGCAGCACCTGGACCTCCGGCGTGCAACTCGCTGGCCCTATGCAGTTGACCTGGTTGCCGGTTTCCGACGACGGTTACATGGTCGCGGACTATATCGGAGTGTCCTACATTAACGGCAATCCGCTAGGTGTTTTTGCGGTGGCCACGGCCCCCAATGGGTCCACCTTGAACGAGGCCATGTACACGACTAAGCAGCCACTCTTGCCTGCGGTGGATGCGCAGCGCTTCAGTTCCAAAGGAGAAGAGGCGGTTGCCAAATCGAAATTTGTCAAAACCTATTACTACGACGACGAGGGCACGCGACCGATTCCGGAGTCGAGGCTCAAGGCTATGCACCAGAGCACTACCCTAAACAAGTAATATTTCCTGGAGGGTCCCCCATCCTGACTGAGGTGTTTTTGCGACGTCAGGGTGGGGAATTTCCGTGGCGCTTCTTCTCCTTCCGGGCCAGTAATCCGATTCGCTGTCCAGCCTCGGAGTCTTTCATCAAAGTTGCCAGCCGTTTCAGTCGCGTCTCTTCTTTCTTCGCGCTTGCAACCCAAAAGATCGAGGTTCTCCGGTACCAGGTCGCCTGCGCGCTGAAAAATTCCCAGGCTTTCCGGTTAGCGCGAAATTGCTTCTCCAGCGCCGGGTCGAGTTGGTTCGGCCGATTTTCGAACGAATACTTCCCCGACTCCTGTGAACGGTTCTCAAATGCTTTCAGTCCGGCCGGCGTGAGGCGGCGCAGCTTTTTCAATTCGCCGAAGCGCTTGGTGTTCACGGTGCTCCAATAGCTGCCAGCTTTTCGAGGACTAAAGCGAATCGTATAGGTGATGTCGTCGAGGCTCCCGCGTACGCCGTCAATCCAGCCAAAGCAGAGCGCCTCGTCCAGCGCTTCGCGATAGGTAATGCTGGTCTTGTCTGCGCGCCGGTTGTAGATGCCGAGAACCAACTCCGCCGCTTTAGTGTGATTTGTCTTCAACCAAGCGCGAAACTCTGCCGGTCCCGAAAAGATTTTTATTTTTGCCATCGCCATCTGAAGTTGTTCATTATCAGGCATCTACACTTCCGCCAAACGCGGAAATTGCAGAAGGTTCGAAACGGTCGAATGTCCTCAAGCTGAGCTGAATCTTGCCGATAGACAAGAAGTGGCGTCTCGCCTCGGCTGCCGGAGTTTGTCCAGCCGGCCTGCGCCCTTGCATCATGAGTCGAAACTCACGATCCCGCTTTACTGGCATTAAATTGTTGTTCCGATCCTTGTCCTTGCTGATTTTTCTCGTCATCGGGTTTCTCCTGACTCTTGGTGTCTTCTTTACGCTGCGCAGTCTGGAAGAGGAAAATGCCCGGGCCGCGTTCGACAATGTGGCCCGCGAACGGCTGGACGCGTTGGAAACCAATGTTGCGTTGACTCTCGATAACCTGATTTCTGTCGACGCCTACTTTGACGCTTCGCAGCGCTTCGATCGCCTTGCGTTTCGCCGTTTCTCGTCCGCGCTGTTGGCCCAGAACAGGGCGATTCAGGCGCTTGAATGGATTCCCAGAGTTCCTAAGGAACAGCGTCCCGCATACGAAAAAGAAGCACAGAACGACGGCTTCCCCTCGTTTCAATTTACCGAGCGAGTTTCGCCCGGGAAAATGGTGAAGGCGGGCGAGCGGCCGGAATACTTCCCGGTATTTTTCGTCGAACCTTACATTGGCAACCAGAAAGCGCTCGGATATGATCTGGCCTCGGACTCGGTGCGTCGCGCCGCCCTTCAGCGCTCGGCGGCGACGGGAAAAATGATCGCCACTGGCCGAATCGTCCTCGTGCAGGAGACCGCCGATCAATATGGCGCGCTGGTTTTTTATCCCGTCTATAAGAATGGCGCCGAGCCGGAAGATGGGAACCGCCGCAGCGCTGCACTCGCCGGTTTTGCTCTCGGCGTTTTTCGTATTCAAGACATCGTCGAAAAGGCCGGTGCCATGCCCAATCCACTTTCCGGCCTTCGGGTCGCGATCTTTGATCGGGATGCTCATCCCGGCGAACGCTTGCTTTATCCCAAGGGCGCCAGTTTTGATTCGGTTGGGGATCTGCCCAAGGGCTTCCGGACGGTGCGCACCGTCGAAGTGGCTGGCAGAACCTGGGAGATTGCTGCTTATCCGTTGCCCGCGGCATTCCGGCCTTCGCATTGGAGCAGTTGGTCGGTGTTGGCTGCGGGGTTGCTCCTCATCTCTCTGTTGACGGTGCACTTGGCCGACCGCCGGACTGCGGAACAAGCCCTGCGGCGCAGTGAGCAAAGTGCTCGCACCATCTTCGCCACCATCCCTATACCAGTATGGGTTTGCGACTTCCGGACTCGTCAATTTCTGGAAGTCAACCGCGCCGCGGTCGAGCACTACGGCTACAGCAGGGATGAATTTTTGAACATGACCATTACCGATATCCAGACACCGGAGGAACGGAAACGTCTGGACGACAAAATTCGGGAACTCACCAACAACAAACGGTTCTTCGGAGCCTCCAAGCACCGCACTCGCGACGGCCGCATCATTCAAGCGGAAGTGAGTGCTCACGTTTTGCTCTATGACGGACGCTTCGCCGCTCTCGTCGTTGCGCAAGATGTGAGCGAACGGGTGCGCCTGGAAATCGAGCTGCGTCAGGCACAGAAGCTCGAGGCGGTCGGTGGACTGGCTGCGGGCATAGCCCACGAAATCAATACTCCCATCCAGTTTGTCGGCGATAACACGCATTTTCTGCAGGAGTCGTTCGAGGATCTTGCGAAACTGTTGGCCAAATATCGCGAGCTCGAGCGGGCAGCATTGAATGGCGGCGTGGCAGCATGTTTGGCCGAGGAGGTAGCCAAAGCCGAAGAGATCGCCGATCTCGATTTTCTGTTGGAAGAAATTCCCAAAGCCCTCGCACAGTCGCTCGATGGCGTGAGCCGCGTCGCCAAAATCGTGCGAGCCATGAAGGACCTCGCGCCACACAATCGTGGTGAAAAGACGGCGGTCGACCTTAACAAAGCCTTGCAGAGCACGCTGGTGGTTGCCAGCCATGAGATTAAGTACGTCGCGGATGTAAAAACTGATTTTCAGGACCTGCCGCTGGTGCACTGTGACGGCGGCGATATGAACCAGGTATTTCTCAATTTGCTGATCAACGCCGCGCACGCCATCAAAGACCGTTTTGAGTCGAGTCAGCAGCGGGGTGTGATCGAGGTCCGCACCTGCCGCGAGGGCGACCAAGTGATGATTTCGATCAGCGACACCGGTTGCGGCATTCCGGCCAACATCCACGACAAAATTTTCGAACCTTTTTTCACCACCAAAGCTGTGGGTCGCGGGACGGGCCAGGGTCTGGCGATCGCTCGCGCCATCGTGGTGGAAAAACACGGCGGTTCGCTGACGTTTGACTCGGAAGTGGGCAGAGGCACGACCTTCCACGTTCGCCTGCCGCTTCACATGGAGTAACGTTTCCCTGCAATACGATCGTGAAGCGAGTAATCCTTCCAGCGTTCGCCTGATTTTCAGTCGATCTGTTACTCTCGAAAAAAGGAGATAAAGTGCGCCGATTCCTCGCAGGTTTGATCGTCGGATTCTTTTTGGTTCCACTTGGACTTTTTTTCTATTTCTTGTCGGGGATGGCTCCCGTGAGTACCGCCTCGCGACCCATGGCTTTTGAAAAGATGCTGGCGCATCGCGCGTTAGAGGCCCACATCGAAAAGGAGGCGCCCAAGAACGCGCCCATCCAGCCGGATCAGGCCAGTTACGAAGCTGGCGCCCAGGTTTATCGCGAGCACTGCGGCGTTTGCCACGGCTACGCTACCGGCACTCAGACCGCGATTGCTAAGGGCATGTTCCCTAAACCTCCGAGGCTGCTGCAGGGCACAGGTGTGACCGACGACGAACCCGGAGAAACCTACTGGAAGGTCGCCAACGGAATTCGACTGACCGGCATGCCCGGCTTCCGCCAATCTCTCTCCGAAACGCAGATGTGGCAAGTCAGTCTTCTGCTTGCCAACGCCGACAAATTACCCGACACCGTGAAACAGGGACTGACCGCGGAATCGCAAGCGCAAAATACCAGTTCGGTTTCGCCTCCAGCACCCGCTGCGCCGTACCGGTAAGCTGCACTGTCATCCCGAGCGAAACAAGATCTTCCGCGGCGCGGAAGGTCTTGTGCAATCGAGGGACCTGCTGTTTGTCGCCGGATTCAAAATTCGCATCTCCTTCCGCGAGTAGTCGGAAATTGTTTTTCTCTCCGACAGTTTTCTGAAGCGCATGCGTCGGCCGTGGCATCGAAACTTTTGATTGGAGGATTTATGTTCGTCGTTCTTGGAGCAAGTGGCCACACCGGTGGGGTGGTGGCTCAGAAACTTCGGGCTGCAAAACAACCGGTGCGTGTGGTCGGCAGAAACGCAGATCACTTGAAATCTCTTGTTGCGGAAGGCGCGGAATTCTTTGGCGCCGAGGCCACGGATGCGATCGGCCTGACCAAAGCTTTCAAAGGCGCCGATGCCGCTTACGTGCTGATTCCTCCGAATGTCACCAGCAGTGACTTTCGCGCATTTCAAGATCAGGTGAGCGACGCCATCGCCACTGCCATTCAAAATGCAGGCGTCGAGAAAGTTGTCACGCTGAGCAGCGTTGGCGCCGATAAGCCTAGCGGCACAGGACCGGTCGTCGGACTTTACAATCTGGAGCAGAAGCTCAACCGCATCGAGGGCCTGAATGCGCTGCATCTTCGTGCCGGCTATTTTATGGAGAACACGTTGCCTCAGGTCGGCGTGATCCGCACCCTGGGGATGGTCGCGGGGCCGATTCATCCGAACCTCAAACTTCCCATGATCGCCAGCCATGACATTGGAGAGGCAGCGGCCAATGCACTGCTTCGCAGCGAGTTCCACGGCAAGCAGACCAAGGAGTTGTTGGGACAGCGCGACATCACCTACGTCGAAGTAGCATCCATTATCGGAAAAGCGATTGGCAATCCTTCGCTGGGCTACGTTCAGCCGCCGGACGATCAACTTCGCGGTGCGTTAGTGCAGATGGGAATGTCTGCCAACCTGGCCGGGTTGATCCTTGAGATGGCCGGGGCCATGAATTCCGGACACATGAAAGCGCTCGAGCCGCGGTCGACGCAGAACACAACTCCGACCTCTTACGAGACGTTCGTGAAGGAGGAGTTTCTTCCCGCCTATCAGCAGCAGAAGGCGGCAGCCTAAGCGTCCACTAAAACGGGTTTCCCATTTCTCGTGCCGGGTTGCGCGAGAAGTGGGAGCCTGATTCCAATAATGATCTAAACCGATTAGCCGGTGGCAGTCACCGAAGGTTTCTGCATCTCAGTATCGAATGATCAGGAGACCTGGATGGCTGACTCCCTAGACAAGATCGTGCAAGAGATCGCCGATGACCTGTTTCCCGCATTTGAAGCCTTAGAAACTCAGTCCGCGGCCATTCTCCAATTTCTGAAAGCGAAGGGGATGGCAACCGACGAGGAACTTGCTCCATATCTTGAGCAGGCTGCCAACGGCAGCAGCGTTCGCTGGCGCGCCGTACGCATTCGTTTGGAGCATCTGATTTCATCCGCTGTGAAAATCGCCGAGGATTCGTCCGCTGGTTCAAATCAAAAGCAGGCTGCCGAGCCACAGAAAGTCGAAGGGCTGCCTCAGGAAGGCAGCGAGAAGCAGGAAACCCAAGCGCCCAAACCTGAGAACAAGGCCGCGTCGCAAACGCAGCCAGACTGTCGTAAAGAAGAGCGAGCAACGCCGGCCAAGGCGAAAGATAATTCCACAACCAGCCAGTCCGCCGCGGACAATCCTGACGATCGGCAAGCCGCTGCGACCGAAAATCTAGGTCGCGAAAGCAAACAGTCCAGAGAAGACGCCGCCTGACTTCTTCTTCGAAGCAAGCGGCCTGAGTTAATTTTCCTTTCACGTCGGTGTTATCGTTCTGATACGCTGCTTAGCTTATGTCCTGCCACAGAATCTTGTTCGCGTTCTTGCTCTTATCTCTCCCACTCTTCGCTCAGGCGGTTGCGCCGCTTGCCGATCGCCTCGCAGCTCAAAACAAGTTGTTTGACGAGCAATACGAAACCGATCTACGTAACTTTCCCGAGCGCGCCACTGCGTACGGCGACTATCGCTATAACGACAAACTCGCGGACTATTCGCTGGCGGCAATTTACTCGCGCCATAAGACCGACGAAGCGTTTTTGTCGCAGATCGAGGCCATTCCGACCGATGGCTTTTCGGATCAGGATCAACTCTCGCACGATCTGATGGTGCGCATCCTAAAACAGCGCATCACTGACTTCGATCTCAAAGAGTACGAGATGCCGGTCAATCAACAGAACGGCATCCACACCAGTCTCGCCGACCTCCCGCTCTCCGTGCCTTTCGATACAGTCAAGCAGTACGATGATTACATTTCACGGCTGCATCAGATTCCTCGCGCTCTTAATCAAACTACGGAGGTTTTGCGGGCGGGCATGAACGACAAGCTCATGCCTGTGCGCTTTCTGATCGAAAAAATTCCGGGACAATGCCAAGGCATCATCGACTCCGATCCTTTTCTCAGGCCAACCACCAAATATCCTGCGAGCATTTCCGCCGAAGATCAGAAGCGCTTGACGCAGCAGATCACCAACGCCATCCACACAGACGTCATTCCCGCTTACAAAACCTTCGCGGCGTTCATCAAGGATGACTATGCGCCCCAGGGCCGAACTGCGCTGGCTGTTACCTCGTTGCCGGACGGCGAAAAACGCTATCAGAACAACATCTCCGCACGAACCACAACCCGCCTGACCGCGGATCAAATTCATCAAATTGGTCTGCGCGAGATGGACCGCATTGAAGGCGAGATGCTGGCGATTGCTAAGAAGGAAGGCTTCCCGGATCTGGCTTCGTTCCGAGCCTCTCTCAAAACCAATCCCAAATATATCCCCAAGTCGGCCGATCAGATTCTCGACGATTTCCGGCATTACATCGATCAAATGCAGCCGAAGCTGCCGGAACTCTTCACTTTGCTGCCGAAGTCGCCCGTGACGGTTGAGGCCATTCCCAGCTTCCAGGCTGCCGCAGCCACGCATTATGTCACCGGTACGCCGGATGGAAAGCGTCCGGGACGCGTGGTCGTGGCCACGTCCAATTTTGCCGAGCGCTCGCTGATTGATGATGAAGCCATTGCTTACCACGAAGGCGTTCCCGGACACCACATGCAACTTTCGGTGCAGCAGCAGTTGACTGGCTTGCCGAAGTTTCGTCAGCATGGCCTCGGATTTACTGCTTACACCGAAGGCTGGGCGCTCTACGCCGAGGGACTGGGGAAGGAAGTCGGATTTTATAATGACCCCGTTTCCGACTATGGTCGGCTGTCGTCGGAACTGTTTCGCGCAGTCCGGTTGGTGGTGGATACAGGAATTCACTCGAAGGGTTGGAGCCGCGATCAAGTTGTCGAGTTCATGCGCAAGTCTGGCGCGGTGGATGAGCCGACTATCCAGTCAGAAACCGATCGTTACATCGCCTGGCCGGCGCAAGCGTTAGGCTACAAGCTCGGTCAATTGAAGATTCGCGAGCTTCGCGAGCGCGCAAAGAGCGAACTCGGTCCAAAGTTCGACATCCGTACCTTCCACGACGAGATGATCGACGGCGGAACGTTGCCGCTCGATCTGCTGGAAGCAAGAACGGACAAGTGGATCGCGGAACAGAAGGGGAAGTGAGAGAAGCTGTAGGTGTATTCTAAGCTTGCTATGCGATGCAAACTTGGTTGGACGTTGCAACTCGTTCTCGTCGGATTCTTCGTGATTCCCTGCGCCGCGAACGAGGCCTGTAAAATCACGATGGCCATCACGCCAACCAATGCGACCGCGGATCATAGCGCTCCCGCACCCGGAAACCAGGTGCAGTTTTTGCTTTCCTCGTCGGTGGAAGGGAACTGTCCGATGATTCCTGACTCGCGCGGCGTTTGGACAACTTCCGATTCGGAGAACACCACAATCAGCAACAATCCTTCCACCGCCGGCCTCGCAGTTTGCCTACGCGAAACTCCTCAGCCGGTCACGATCAGTAACTCAGGCCGAATTCGCGGGCGTTCCTATCCCCCGGCCACGCTGATTTGCAAATAAGGATCCAGCGAAAACTCTGCAGTAGCTGCGCCGTATAATTCATCGTAGTTGCGGCTTTGCCAACGACGAAGGACGAACGACCAACGCATGCGCTTTGAACTCTTCATTGCCTCTCGATATCTCCGCGCCAAGAGAAGACAAGCCTTCATCGGCATCATCACCGGCATCTCGATCGCCGGAGTCGCCGCCGGCGTCGCATCCTTAGTGATTGCGCTCGCAATCAATAACGGCTTCCGGCAAGACCTGCAAGACCGGCTGCTGGGTTCAACCTCGCATGTCAACCTGCTGCGCATTCAAAGCGATGGAATTCGAGATTGGCAGCCGCTTATGGCACGGCTCGCGAAAGAGCCGCATGTGATGGCCGCCGCTCCAGCGATCTATGAGCAAGTTTTAATCTCGCGTGGTCCGCGAGCCCGCGGCGCGGTGTTGAAAGGAATTATTCCCGCGGATGAACGCCAAGTCAGTGATCTGTTAAAGACGGTGACAGCTGGATCAGTCAATTCGCTGGAAGAACCCGGCACGGGCGGGACGCCCGCGGCTACGTCGACATCCGCGGGCGACGGGTTGCGCACCAGGCAGTCGCAAGAACTGGCGGAGAAGAGTGTCCGCCCCACACAATCCCCTGACCTTTTTTCCGACGTGGAAGCCCGACTCGCCGCCATGCCTCCGATCATTCTCGGCAAAGACATGGCCGACGATCTGGGAGCCACGGTCGGCTCGGTAGTTCTCGTAACCAGTCCGCAAGGCGAACTTACGCCCTTCGGACTGGTTCCCAAGTACGATCGTTTTCGCGTGGTAGGAATTTTCAATTCGGGATTTTACGATTACGATTTTTCCTGGGCGTTCACCCGTCTGAGCGATGCCCAGCGATTATTCGGTCTAGGCGACGAGATTTCGGTTCTTGAATTCAAAGTCGACGACATTTACCAGGCTGGCCGGGTCGCGAATGAGCTTGAGCAAGCCGCCGGCAAAGGTTTTATGGCTACCAACTGGATGGAGCAGAATAAGGCCATCTTTCGCGCGCTTCGCCTGGAGCGGCTGGTAACTTTCATCACCATCGGACTGATCGTCTTCGTGGCCGCGCTCAACATTCTCATCTCGCTCACCATGATGGTCATGGAAAAGACTCGTGACATCGCGGTGCTCATGTCGATGGGCACCCGGCGCTCGCAAATCCGCCGAATTTTCATCAGCCAGGGGGTGCTGATCGGAGTGGTTGGCACAGCCATCGGCCTCGTGCTCGGTTATGTGCTTTCCTGGTTTGGCGGTCATTATCATCTGCTCGCCCTCGCGCCCGAAGTTTATTCCATTGACTACGTTCCCTTTGTGGCGCGGGCCTCCGATGGGCTTTTGGTCGCGCTGGTTGCGATCGGCGTCTCTTTAATTGCCACCGTCTATCCTTCCTGGTCGGCCTCGCGCATTCTGCCAGCTGAAGCCCTACGCTACGAATGACCTCGGTTTGCGATCTTGCCGCCGCTTGGGTGACCTAGGTCACATCAAGTGTGATGATTTCCAGCGTAGAGTTTGAAAAGTACCGATACTAAGGAAACGCTCGGCAACGGGCGGGTGCGACTCGTGCTTTAATGGAATTATCCAGGGCGATCTGCGGTCATTCGCCACCGGATGTCCTGAGAAGTCCTGAGACGGGGAGCACTGTAATTGCATCAAATATTGCAGACTATGTTGCGGGTTGAAGGCCTGCGAAAGGCTTTCCGGTCCGGCGAGTCGGATTTGGTGCTCTTTGACAACTTATCGTTCCAGGTTTCGCAAGGTGAAATGCTCGCCATTGTGGGCGAATCCGGGTCAGGCAAGAGTACGCTGCTGCACATTTTGGGAGCGCTTGATCGGGCATCGCAAGGTGACGTATACTGCGCCAATCTGCGGCTGACTTCGCTTTCCGAGGATCAAGCGGCGGACTTCCGCAATCGCGAGATTGGTTTTGTCTGGCAGTTTCACTACCTCCTGCCGGAGTTTACGGCAGTCGAGAACGTGGCCATGCCGCTCCTGCTGCGAGGCGATGCTCAGCCCGAGGCGCGAGCCGAGGCTTTCCAGTGGCTGAAAGAAGTAGGCTTGGCGCAACGCGCTCATCACCGCTCGGGAGAACTTTCTGGCGGCGAGCAACAGCGAGTGGCCTTAGCCAGGGCTTTGATCACCAAGCCGAAGCTTTTATTGGCGGATGAGCCGACCGGCGATCTCGATGGCCGCACTGCCGACGCAGTTTTCGATTTGATTTCCCGGCTGCATCGGGAGCGCCAGTTAACTTCGTTGATTGCCACACACAACTTGGGTTTTGCCCGCCGCTGCGATCGCGTGTTACGGTTGCAGAACGGACGGGTCGAAGAGGTAGCACCGGAGGTACTTCCGGTATAGCACGTCGTGCTCATTGACTTGGAGAGAGAGAGCCGGAATGATAAGTTGAAGTGCAACACGGTATGCACGAAGTTGCAATGTCTTGCGGTCAGTCGGTTTGCATGGGAACGAACTCTGCATCAAACCAGTATGAGTTCTGGCAGACTGATTGCATCGGCAACATGGGCCAGAGTTCCAAGAGATCGAGTACTGAATCCATTCTCTTCGCGAGCTCCAGGGGGGTAGGGCTATATGTTTGAGCGTTACACGGAGAAAGCCAGGCGCGTGATCTTTTTTGCGCGCTACGAAGCCAGCCAATTTGGTTCTCCTTACATTGAAACAGAACATCTGTTGCTGGGACTTTTGCGCGAAGATAAGGCCCTGACCAACCGCTTTTTGCGCTCCCACGCTTCGGTGGAGTCGATCCGGAAGCAGATCGAGGGTCACACCACCATTCGCGAGAAGGTTTCGACCTCGGTCGATCTCCCTCTGAGCAATGAGTGCAAGCGGGTGCTCGCCTATGCCGCGGAAGAGGCGGAGCGGCTCTCGCACAAGCACATCGGCACCGAGCACTTGCTTTTGGGTTTACTAAGAGAAGAGAAGTGCTTCGCCGCTGAGATTTTGCACGAGCGCGGCCTGCGGCTTTCCTCGATTCGCGAGGAGTTGGCTCGCACCAGCCAGGAGAAAGCTCAGCCGCAACGCCAGCGCGAGTCTTCTTTATTGAGTGAGTTCTCCCGTGATCTGACCCAGGCCGCGATGGATTCGCAGCTTGATCCGCTGGTCGGCCGCGAAGGCGAACTCGAGCGCGTCATTCAGATTCTTTGCCGCCGCACCAAAAACAACCCGGTGCTGATCGGTGAGCCGGGCGTGGGCAAAACCGCCATCGTCGAAGGTTTGGCGCAGCGTATTGCTGACGGCGAAGTGCCGTCGTTCTTAGCTGACAAGCGCATTCTTGCTCTCGATCTTTCGTTGATTGTTGCCGGCACCAAATATCGCGGCCAGTTCGAAGAGCGGCTCAAGACCATCATGAAGGAATTGATGGAGTCGCAGAATTCCATCATCTTCATCGATGAGCTGCACACGCTGGTTGGCGCTGGTTCGGCCGAAGGTTCACTCGACGCGGCCAACATCTTGAAGCCAGCCCTTTCCCGCGGCGAAATTCAGTGCATCGGAGCAACCACTCCTGGCGAATATCGCAAGTCGATCGAAAAAGATCGTTCGTTGGAGCGCCGTTTCCAGGCCGTTAAAGTTCCGCCGCCGAACGAAGGTGACGCGACCAAGATTTTGTTCGGGATTAAAGACCGTTACGAAAAGTTTCACGCGGTCACTTACACCGACGACGCGATCAACTTTGCCGTATCGCACTCGAACCGCTACATTCCCGACCGCTTCCTGCCGGACAAGGCCATCGATCTGGTCGACGAAGCCGGCGCGCGCGTAAAACTGCGCCAGACTTCGCTGCCGGAAGAGATCACCGAAGTCCAGAAGCGCATCAAGTTCATCGTCCACCGTATGGAGAACGCCATCGCGAACCACGAGTTCGAGAAAGCGCGCTTCTACTCGGATGAAGAACGCAAAGAGCGCGAAAACCTGCGCGCTCTTCGCGAAAAATATCACCTCGATGAATCCTCCACCGGCGTTGTCGGTCGGGAGGACATCGAGGACGTGGTTTCGCGCTGGACCGGCGTTCCCATCACCTCGATCAAAGAAGAAGAATCGCAAAAGCTGCTGCGCATCGAAGAAGAGCTGCACAAGCGCATCATCTCGCAGGACAAAGCGATCGTCGCTTTGGCCCGCGCGATTCGCCGTTCGCGCGCCGGCCTCAAGAGCCCGAACCGTCCCATTGGCTCATTCCTGTTCCTCGGACCGACCGGCGTTGGCAAGACTGAAGTCGCCCGCACCCTGGCGCAGTTCATGTTCGGAACGGAAAAATCGCTGATCCGCTTCGACATGTCCGAATTCATGGAGAAGCATTCGGTCTCGAAGCTGATCGGTTCGCCTCCGGGATACGTCGGCTACGAAGAGGGCGGACAGCTCACTGAGCGTGTGAAGCGCGCCCCATATTCGGTCGTGCTGCTGGATGAAGTCGAAAAGGCGCACCCGGATGTGTTCAACATCCTGCTTCAAGTGTTTGAAGACGGACAGCTCACCGATGGTTTGGGCAACACCGTCGACTTCAAGAACACCATCTTGATCATGACCTCGAACATCGGCGCTCGGCACCTGATGAAGCGCGAAGGCCTGGGCTTCCAGTCGAGCAAGGAAGAGATGGTCTCGGAAAAAATCCACGACCTGGTAATGAACGAGGTTAAGCGAACCTTTAACCCCGAATTCCTGAACCGGCTCGATGAAATCATCCTGTTCGCGGCCCTGAGTGAAACCGATCTCATCCAGATTCTCGAACTCATGGTCACGCAGCTCAATGCGAACCTGGCGCAGAAATCAATCACGGTAACCGTCACTGACGAAGCCAAGAAGTGGATTCTCAGCCAGACGCTCGGCGACCGCAGCTATGGCGCTCGTCCGTTGCGCCGGGCGTTGCAGAAGTATATTGAAGACCCGCTTTCGGAAGCTTTGATTCAGGGCACCATCACCACACGGCCGGCGTTCATCGAGGTCTTCCTCGACGGCAACAAGTTGTTCTACCGCCCGGTCGATTCGGAGAAAGCCGAAGGCGTTCTGCTATATGAGAGCAGCTAGTTAGCTGTAGGCTTTTCAGCCATCAGCCGTCAGCCAAACGCTGGCGGCTTTTGCTTTTGGCAGGAACAGTGCCACGCCGCCACAGATTTACGCGAATCAACGCAGATAAATCAATGACGATCTGTTTAATCCGTGAAAACCCGTGGCAAGGTTTTGAAGTTCTATGCGAAAGCGTGGGAGGCACTGGCGCCTCGGCGCGGATCGGATCACGGTATATTGTTTGTTGAGGGAACATTTCATGATCCGCCACTTCAGTCGCTTCGCTTGTGGGTTTGCGTTGTTCGCATTCATCAGCCTTTTGTCCGCACAAAACCAGAACCTTCCCGACCCTCATCAAGTCCCCATCATGGATGGTGACGCCGGCCCCTGCTCGGTTGCTTTCACTGTCACCGATCCAAAGGGTGCTCCGGTCTATGACGCGCGAATCAAGGTCCACATCGAGTACGGATTCGGCGGCTTTCATCGCCTCGATCTCGAAGCTGCAACCAATGTTGACGGAAAGACTCAGTTCAAAGGATTGCCGCAAAAAGTGAAGGGAAAGATTCTCTATTTCCGCGCCGCCAAGGGCGAGCTTTCCGGCTCGGCCACTTACGATCCGCAACAGAACTGCAACGGCGGCAACCAGGCGATCACGCTGGCGCAGTAACCATGTGGGGACAGCCGCCCTCGGCTGCCCTGAGCGCCGCCCTCGGCTGGCCGGTCAAGCGCAGTTCGACGAGGATGTGGGGCCCCGGCCGATTCGCTCCACTCGTACATGTCCTCCCGCTAGTCACCGCAGTAATCTAGCCGTCATTTTCCACAGAGCTACACTTCTTTTCAGATGGATTTCTCCCGCACACAAATCGCCATTGCCATCAGTGCAGGCGCGCTGCTGCTGGCGGTGTTTTTCGGCTACCTCATGTGGCTGAATAATCAAGGGCCAGTGCTGGCAAGATCCGACGACGTCGATCCGCTCTCGGGTGTGCCAAACTCAATCGAACTCAATCCGCTACGCGACCGGACCTCTGAGCGGGCTGCGTCCCATTATCTCGATGCCATGCGCGACGGTCACTGCAAAGACGAACTCGCAAAATGGGAGAAGGATTACCGCAGGAAATACGCTGCATTCATCTGCGATTCGGAAGCCAAGCATCCGCTGCTTTCCTGGAAATTGGTGGATTGGGAGGACGCTCCGCCGCTGCGAATTCTCCACTACCGCGGCAAGCGCCGCACCGCTCCCGGACAGAATGCCACATATAAAGAGTTATTTTCGGTGACTCTGGAAAACGATGGCGGTTCCTGGGATGTGACCAAGTACGACGCGCTCTACTGATCCTTAACCAACCGCTCCGCTCTAGTGTGCCGCTGCGCTCATCCTCGCGCGATTTCGTCGGCTCAGCCAAAAGATCACGATCTGTGCCACCAGTGCGGCGAAACTATCGAGCAGCACGTCGGTCACGCGCGCGGTCCGCGTAGGAATGAAGCTCTGATGGAATTCATCCAGGCTGGCCACCAGTGCGGTCATGAAAAATGCCGCCGCAGCCCAGCGCATTGCCCAACGAGCTGCACTTTGCAGCGGCAAAGTCACCCGCCAGGCGCGGAAGAGCAGCACGCTGAGGATGAAGTATCCCACGAAGTGCCCAAGCTTACGAATGATGATGTGCCAGATGCGAAATTCGGCCCGCGACAAGCCGAACAGGAAATGGAAAATCGGGTAAAGAAAGCGGCTGGTATTTTCCGCCGAGAGCCATGCAGTCGACTCAATCGCGATCACCGCCAGCCATAAGCCGGCAGCGATCCAGACCTTGAGAACTTCCTTTTGTGCGGGAGTCAACGGCAGGTGTCCACAGCCCTTAATTTGTCATCCTGAGCAAGCCTCTTTTGCGCCGCGAAGGATCTGAGCGAGCCGCGCGACCGGTCGCGGTGTTTGCGACAGACAACCGCGCGTTTGGCTCGCCTCCGCGTTACTCCACCGCATAATTCGGGGCTTCGCGAGTGATCATTACATCGTGCACGTGGCCTTCGCGCAATCCGGCCGCGCTGACGCGCACGAACCGGCCTCTCTGCTGCAGTTCGGGAATGCTGCCGCAGCCGCAATATCCCATGCCCGATTTCACCCCGCCCACCATCTGATACACGATCATCGAAACCGATCCGCGGTAGGGAACTCGTCCCTCAATTCCTTCCGGAACCAGCTTGGCCAGGCGGTTGGAGTCTTCTCCCAGCGCAGGCATAGCCGCCGAGGCGTCATCATTCGTATCTTGGAAGTAGCGCTCGGTTGAGCCGCTTCCGGTCGCCATCGCGCCCAGCGATCCCATGCCGCGATACGATTTGAACGTCCGCCCTTGGTAGAGGATCAGGTCGCCCGGACTTTCGTCCGTTCCGGCAAACATCGATCCGATCATCACTGCCGACGCCCCGGCCGCGAGCGCCTTGGTGATATCGCCGGAATACTTGATGCCGCCATCGGCGATGACCGCGACGTTCGAATCCTTCGTGGCGCGGTACGCTTCGGCAATCGCCGTGATTTGCGGAACGCCGGCGCCCGTTACGATGCGCGTGGTACAGATCGATCCCGGTCCGATGCCGACTTTTATTCCATCCACTCCAGCGCGGGTCAGTTCGCAAGCGCCATCAAAGGTTGCTACATTGCCGGCAATCAAATCCACGTCCGGCAGCTTCGACTTTACTTTCTTCACCGCATCGAGCACACGCGTGGAATGCCCGTGCGCGCTATCGATGGCCAGCAGGTCCACCTTGGCTTTGGCCATCTCTTGCGCCCGCTCCAGAAAATCTCCCGTGGCTCCAATCGCTGCGCCCACGCGCAACCTTCCGTGAGAATCCTTCGCCGCATTGGGATATTTCAGCTTTTTCTGGATGTCTTTGACCGTGATCAAACCCTTCAGGTTGTACTTGTCGTCCACCACCAGCAACTTCTCGACTCGATGCTTGTGCAGAATTTTTTCCGCTTCTTCCAGCGTGGTTCCAACCGGAACCGTGATCAGATCTTCCTTCGTCATCACTTTGCTGATGGGAATATCGAAGCGGGTCTCGAAACGCAGGTCGCGGTTGGTGAGGATGCCGACCAGTTTGCCACTTTTTGTAATCGGCACGCCGGAAATCTTGTATTTGCGCATGACGTCGAGCGCATCGGAAACCTTCGCGTCCGGCGACATCGTCACCGGATCGACAATCATGCCGCTCTCCGAGCGCTTTACTTTATCGACTTCGTTGGCTTGCTGTTCAATCGTGAGATTGCGGTGAATTACGCCCAGCCCGCCTTGCTGCGCCAATCCAATCGCCATGTGCGACTCGGTCACCGTGTCCATGGCGGCGCTGATGATCGGAATGTTCAAACGGATATTGCGCGTGAGCTGGGTCTGCGTATTGACCGTGGCAGGAACCACGTCGGAGCGGGCGGGCAGCAGCAACACGTCATCGAAGGTAAGCGCCTCAGGAACGGGAAAATGAATCATAATTTCTCTCTGCTGAAGGGGTAAGTCTCCATTTTAGAGAGGCTGGCGGGATTGGGCAAATGCGCACACCAATCGTGCAGCGCGCTGGACAGGGATTCAGCAGCACTCGTGTAGGAAGAATGACCTCCGCCGTTATTACTTCAAGTTTGGATCGGGGAACACGATGATCGTGGTATCCGGTCTTCCTGGCTGCACAAGAAAAGGTGCGGCCGAATCAGAATCAAATCCAAAATCTTTTCCCGTCATATATGCCGCATAAAACATAAAGTGCGGGGGAATATGGATGGTTTTGTGGTCGCGAGTTGGCCCCAGGCGGTTGTCGCTCGACAGCATGTAGCGGATTCCCGGCTTGCTGGGCGCTTTAAACCGGCCAGCTTTGTAACCATTCGCGACTTCCGTCCTGATCTCGTCGTCAGAGGTACCTTTGGAGCGGAGCTGTTCCGCGTACAGGTCGGCGACCAACAAAGTCCGGCTGCCTTCCGCGTCGTAGCACATCGGTTCGATGGTCGTTTCGGCAGGCGAGGCGAAATGCCGGGTCACCAGACAGCTCACGCCGTTGGTGCCCTCGCGAGCTTTTTCGAAGCCTTTGGGGCCAAGAACATAAACGGTCGCCTTGTCTCTTATTTCTTCTGGGCCCGCACTCAGCGCGATTGCCATCTGCAGATCGCGTGGCACAGAAGCGTCGAACAGTTTCGGGAGCTGGTCGTAGGGGATGTCTGCTGCAGCGGGTTTGGGTTCCGCCATGCAAGCTCCTGCTATCAGCGCAAACGCAAATATTGAAACGATGGAATGGAGCGACATCCTTGAAGTTCTCTGTGAACGCATTGTTGTGATCTCCTGGTGGAAAATTTTCCGCCTCACAACTATGGCGAATGGCAAACCGACAAATCGACAACGGCCGAAGGAAAATTTCAACGACTAGACGCGGAAATACAAGCTATTGTGATCAGTTTTTGTTAACCCGCCTTAATCCACCGTCAGCGGCGCCGTTACGCTTCCCATCTTGCCGCTAAGGTTGTCGCGCACCAGCACACGCACCTGATAACTGCCCGGCGGCAGCACGAATGAGTTCGAATAAAGCACACCGGAAGCTTTCACTTTGGCGAGATTTTCCGGCGATAGCGCTCCCTTGGCCGGTTGTCCGACGCTTGCTACTGTGCTGCCATCTTTCGTTGCAACCGCCAAGAAATCCAAATCGAAGATGTTCTGGTCCCCTTGAATGGTCACGCCATCGGTCGGAATCTGCAGCCCGAATCCCACACGCCTTTTATCCCCCTCGGCGACTTGCCCGCGCCAACGCATCTCCATCGGAATCCCGGTCGCATCAAACGGAGCCGTCGCCGCGTAGTTCATGTCGGCTTGCTGCGTGATTTGCGGATTCATCGTGATATTGGTCACCAAAAAGCCGGTACGCGAGCGCACTTCCACATCCTTGTCATCCACCTTGACATTTAATTTCCGCCATCCCGACTTTTGATTCTTGGTATCCATGTAATACGTAAGCATGTAATACGACGAGGCATCGTCCATCGCCTTCTTGAAGCTGCCGGCGACGTCGTTCGTGTTATAGAACGCGCGGCCGCCGGTCATCTCGGCAAATTGCACGAGCGTATCAAGCGTCTCCTGCTGCAGCCACGCGCGTTGCGTGAACTGAATGTTCGTCCCCCCTCTTCTCGCTTTCCCGTCCGCGATCGGTGAGTTGTTAACCAGCCCACGAACATCCACCGGATAAATCACCACCTGCGCATCGTTCAAAGCCTGCATCGCGCGCTCATAAAGGATGGTGAGCCGCCCGCCCGGTATCGGTATCGCATCCGGAGAATCCATGTAGAAGGGAAATCCGCCCGTTGCCCAAAGCAGCGTCTTGCGTCCTTCCACGCCGGAAAGCGTCCACGCGATCCCCAAGAAAGCTTGCATCGTCGTTTCGATCGCATTTTCCTGCCGGAATTGCGCGTATAGTACATCGCCGTTCGAAACAAAATCTCCGAGAACCCCGCTTGTCACGCTTGGTGACAGCGGTTGAAAAAGTCCTCCATTGAGATCGGACACGGGCGCCGTAGTCCCGGCAAGCGACGCTGCTGTCGCGCGCGTGTCGGTGTCGATCATCTCCATATCGGTGATCTCGCCGCTAAGCTTCTTCAAAATGTTCACTAGCGCACCAGGATCCGACGACAGCGACTGCACTACCTTCAGCCCTTTGCTGGTAATCATCACCATGCCAATCGGCTGCTTGGGGTCGACGTTGTTCGCCAGAAACTTTACTAACTGCTGGCGGCCGTAAGCCTGGTCGAGGAAGGGCGTATTCACCGTGTCCAAGGCAACGAGCGTGACATTTCGCGCCTCCTTGCTTGTGACCACATTGGTGAAGACTCCGGGTTGCTTCGCAGGCACGGTCGGTGGCGCCGAGCTGGTCACAATTTCTTCCAGGCTCGCGATCTTCTGTTCTTTGCCGTTCTCAAACACGTGGAATTTCTCTTTAGTCAAATTGTGCACGTGCGCGCCGGACTTCTCCGTGACCACCGTGGGCACTTCCACCAACACGGTTTGGCTGTGAAATTCCAGCTTGCCCTCTTCACTGGCATGATGGACGTTTGGTGTGGTTGGCAGACCTGGGCTCACCGCCAGCGGATCGACGTGCGAGCCTTGAGGAGCGGATGCGCCACTTGCGCCACGACCACCCCCGCCTCCTCTTTGGGCCAAAACGGGAAGAGAAAAGAATAACGCCAGGCTTAAGGTGAACCACAGAAGCGAGCGAGACATAGACGAACTCCTGCGACGCGAACAAATTATAGTCCACCCTTCAAGTGCCCTCTGCAAGCCATGACCTGCGGTTTGTCTTTTCCTATGGGGCGGCGTATTATTGGAGTTCGGAAACTGTTGTGTAAGTACGAAGTTGGCGAAGCACACAGTGGGCGCAAGCCCACATTTTAGTTTGCAGGGCTTTCGTCCGGCGTCGTCACTTAAGTTGCTGGTTTCATGGCACTTGAGCTTGAGAAGGTACGCGAGATCGCAGAGCGGGTCGGCGCCTCCAGCGGGTTGGAGATCGTCGAGGTCGAGCTGCGCGGCGGCGGCAACAAACGTATGTTGCGCATCGTCATCGATCGTCCAGGAAACGATCGTCCAGGAAATGATCGGCCGGGAAATGACCGGCCAGGGAACGACCCCTCTGGAAACGGCAGCGCCCCCGTCGGCGTGACCCACGAGGATTGTGCCAACCTGAGCCGGGAAGTAGGCACGATTCTGGATGTCGAGGATGTGATGCCGGGCGGGTCGTATGTTTTGGAAGTTTCATCGCCCGGGCTCGATCGCAAGCTATCGCGGCCGGCGGAGTTCGAGCGGTTCGTCGGCAGCCGGGTGAAGTTGACGACTCGCGAGCCGGTCAACGGCAACCGCCATTTTGATGGTCAGCTGGAAAGTTTTCAGAATGGCCGGTTGATGTTGGCTCCAGTCGCAGCGGTCAAGAAACGGAAGCAGGCTGCGGTCACTGAAAGTGAAAAAGTGGAAATCGAGTTCAGCAACATCGAAAAAGCAAATCTGGTTCCCGAGATTTAGCAGTGACGAGATTCAAGCTAGGAGCGAATAGCTAGAAGCGTTTTGGTTATGGCAAGTGAGCTTTACAACACGATTGACGCGCTGAGCCGCGAAAAAGGCATCGATCCGCAAATTGTGATCAGTGCGGTCGAAGATGCCATCGTTGTCGCTACGCGCAAGTATTACAAGACGCAGGAGAATCTCCGCGCCGAACTCGACAAGGACACGGGCAAGATTCGCGCGTTCGCCGTCAAGACAGTAGTTGAGAGTCCTGAGCAGGTTGAGGACCCGTTGCTGCAAGTCACGGTTGATGACGCGCGCAAGGTGAATCCTCAAATCGAAGTTGGCGGCGAGTTGCAAATTCCTAAAGAGACCGAAGGAATTCTCGGTCGCATCGCCGCACAACTGGCCAAGCAGGTGATCTTTCAAAAGGTTCGCGAAGCCGAGCGCGACACGGTTTACAACGAATATATTGGCCGCGTAGGTGAAATCGTCAACGCCACCGTGAAGCGTGTCGAAGGTCCGGATGTGATCTTCGACCTGGGCAAAGCCGAATCACGCATGCCGCGCAAAGAACAGTCGCGGCTGGAGTCGTTTGCCGTCGGTGAGCGCGTGCGCGTGGTGATTGCCCGCGTCGAGAAGGCTGCAAAAGGTCCAGCAGTCGTGGTTTCTCGAGCCGCACCAGAATTGGTGCAGAATCTGTTCCAGACCGAAGTGCCGGAAATTTACGACGGCACGGTGGTGATTCGCGCCATTGCGCGCGAAGCTGGCGAGCGCACCAAAATCGCGGTCATGTCGAAAGACAAAGATGTCGACGCGGTCGGTGCCTGCGTGGGCATGAAGGGCATGCGCGTGCAGTCCATTATCCGCGAGCTGCGCGGCGAAAAAATTGACATTATTGAATATCACGAGGATGCGGTCACCTTCGCCGAAAAGGCGCTTCAGCCGGCCAAAGTCAGCCGCGTAACCATCGTTGACCAGGCCGAGAAGCATCTCGAAGTTGTGGTCGACGACAGCCAGCTCTCGCTCGCCATCGGCAAAAAAGGACAGAATGTCCGCCTCGCGGCCAAGCTCCTGGGCTGGAAGATCGACATTAAGAGCGAGGAAGAAAAGCGCCAGGAAGTCGAAGAACAGATGTCGCAACTCGCGCCTGCCGTGACCACACCGCTGGAAAGTGTTTCTGGCTTGGGCGAAGGCCTAATCGAAAAACTTAGCGCTGCTGGGGTCACGACCGTCGAAGCGCTTGCCGATATGACGCCCGAGCAACTCGAAGCCATCGAGGGCATCGGGCCCAAAACGGTGGAAAAAATCAGCTTGGCCGTCAGCGAGTATTTCTCTAATCTGGAAGCATCCGAGGCCGCGGCTGAGCAGGCATCGCAGGAGGCTGCGCCTGCCGCTGAATCAGGCGAACCGGTCACGGAAGTACCTCCTCAAGAAGAAGGAGCCGCTGCAGAAGCGGCCGGCGAGGAGTCCGTCGCCAGCGAGCCAGAAGTATCATCGGCGGAACCAGTGGCGGAAGAGCCAGAAGCTTCCGAGAATTCTAAATAACGGTTAGGGCTTGGGTAAATCAACAACCGTGAGGTTAGTATGAAAACGTAGCGGGAAGAGCTTGGAGGAAAACGGGGGCGGATGAGTAAGATTCGAATTAACGATCTGGCAAGGGAGCTGGAAGTCAAAAGTAAGGCGATTCTCGATGCACTTCCGGTGGTGGGAGTCACCGAGAAGAAAACCCATTCCAGCTCATTGGAAGAGCATGAAGCCGCAAAAGTGCGCGCGTATTTGAAGTCTGGGGACGGAGATCACGCTGGCGCAAAGACGGCTCGTGCAAGTCGCCCCGCGGTCGATGAGATCAAGACCAAGATCGACCTTTCTCACATCTCTCGACCCGGCGACGTGCTCGATGCTATCCGCAAGCAACATGCCCCCGCGCCGCCCGCTCCTCCTGCTGCTCCCGCTCATCCCGTGCGCCCCGCGCCGGTTGAAACCAAACCGGTAGCCCCCGCGCCGCCCGTCGTAAAGGCTCCTGTTCCTCCCGCACCACCGACCGTAGTGATTCCGCCTGCGCCAAAGATTGTTACGCCCGTCGCGCCCAAGCCGCCAGTTGTGGCTCCGGTTGCGCCGACGGCTCCGCCTCCCGCGGCTCCGGTTCGTCCCGCCGCGCCGGTAGCGACGGTTCCTCCGCCGCCGGCAGCGGTGACTCCGCCACCGCCTCAACCAACTGCATCGATCGCGGCCAAGCCCGCGGCTCCGGTTGTGCCCCCGCGTCCGCAAGCGCCGCCGCCGCGGATGATCGTGCCGCAGACTGGCCCGCGTCCAGTGTATAAAGCGCCGGTGCGTCCGGCTCCCCCTGCGAACGCTTCGGCAGGACCGCGCCCCGCCCCCGGGCGTCCCGTGCCCGGTCAGCCAATTTTTCAGCGTCCGCGTCCGGGTGGTGGGCCGCCGGGATCGCGCCCGCCATTACGTCCCGGCGAGCGGCGTCCCATGCATCCCACGCGACAGTCGCCCACCGGCGCGCGTCCTTTGGGAGTTGGTCCCGGAGGTCCCGCGCCTGGCCCAGTTCGCCCCGGTGCGCGTCCCGGTGCGCCCGCGCGCAGACCCGGCCAGCGCTATGTTCCGCGAGGTGTGAAGGAAGGCCCGATGAAGGGCTTCGTTCCGCCGCCGCGCGTGACGATTTCGAACGAGCCGCTGCCGATCACTCGCAGCATTACGATCGCGGAAGGCATCAGCGTAAAGGATCTGGCCGAGAAGCTGGCGATTCGCGCCAAAGATCTGATCGCGCGCTTGTTGGGCCGTGGCGTTTTCGCAACCATCAATCAGACTCTCGACGCCGAGCTCGCCAGCGAAATGGCGCGCTTTTTCGGAGCGGATACCAACGTCATCAGCTTTGAAGAGCAGGCCGCGAAGGAAGTCTCCGAATCGGGCGTTGGCGAAGAAGGCGCGGCGAGTGAGGCCGTTCCGCGTCCGCCCGTGGTTACCATCATGGGCCACGTCGATCACGGCAAAACCACGCTGCTTGATTCGATCCGCTCGACTGACGTAGCCGGTGGCGAAGCCGGCGGTATCACGCAGCACATCGGCGCGTATAAAGTCACGATTCAAGACAAGCAGTCTCCGGCCTACGGACGGCAGATCGTGTTCCTCGATACGCCCGGTCACGAAGCGTTTACCCGCATGCGATCGCGCGGTGCGAAAGCGACCGATATCGTTGTGCTCGTGGTCGCTGCCGATGACGGTGTTATGCCGCAGACACTTGAGGCCATCGATCACGCCCACGCCGCCGAAGTGCCAATCATCGTGGCAGTCAATAAGATTGACAAGCCCGACGCCATGCCCGACCGGGTCAAGAAGCAGCTGGCCGATCGCGGCTTGATGCCGGAAGCCTGGGGCGGTACGACAGTTTTCGTCGACGTTTCCGCCAAGCAGAAAACCAATCTCAATCTGCTGATGGAAATGATCTGCCTGGTCGCCGATCTGCAAGAGCTCAGGGCGAATCCCGACCGTCCCGCCACGGGCGTGGTGCTCGAAGCCAAACTCGATCGCGGACGCGGACCGGTCGCTACCGTGCTCGTTCAGAACGGCACGCTGCGCACTAGCGATAATTTCGTTGTCGGAAACGTTTACGGAAAAGTCCGTGCCATGTTCGACGATCGCGCCAACCCGCTCGAGGAAGCTCCGCCTTCGACACCAGTCGAAATTCTCGGCATGGAAGGTTTGCCGCAGTCCGGCGATCAGTTCCTGGTTGTCGCCGATCGTGACAAAGCCCGCGGCATCTCCGATTATCGCGAGCAGAAGGCCCGCGAAGCCGCCCTGGCCAAGAGCTCCCGCGTTTCACTCGAAGGCCTGGCCGAGCAGTTAAAGACCGCCGGCATAAAAGAACTCAATATCATTCTCAAAGGCGACGTGCACGGATCGATCGAGGTTTTGAGCGACTTACTCTCGAAACTTTCCAACGACAAAGTGCGCTTGAAAGTTCTTCGCTCCGGCGTCGGCGCTATCACCGAGAGCGACGTGCTGCTCGCGTCCGCTTCGAACGCCATTATCATCGGCTTCAACGTTCGTCCCGAACGCAAGGCCCAAGAACTCGCCGAGCAAGAAAAAGTGGACATCCGCCTGCACTCGATCATTTATGAGCTACAGGACGAGATCAAGCGCGCCATGAGCGGCCTGCTGGAACCCACAATCAAGGAAACTTATCAGGGCCGCGCCGAAGTGCTCGAAACTTTCCGCATTCCGAAAGTTGGCACCGTGGCCGGATGCCGCGTGAGCGACGGTCTCATCAAGCGCGACAACGAAGTCCGCCTGCTGCGCGACAACGTCGTGATCTTCAAAGGCAAAATCGGCTCGCTGCGACGCTTCAAAGACGACGCCAGCGAAGTCCGCAACGGCATGGAGTGCGGCATCGCCATCGCCAATTACGGCGACGTCAAAACGGGTGATGTGATCGAAGCTTTCGTGACCGAGCGGATCGCCGCCGAAGTGATCGCCTAAGAACGTCGTTCGTCTTTGGTCGTTCGTCGCAGGCGGATTGCGGATATAAGACTAAGGTCGGCCTAGATAGTCGGCCGCGTATCTCTTTTCATATAGCTCCTTTGGCAGCAATTGAATCTTCTTTCCTTTAGAACCCGCTCCGCCGCCTGGCGGCTAAACAATCTCCAGCCCGGCGGCCTCTACGAACGCTCGAAAATCTCGATCGCGCGTAATGAGAGGAACGCCTCGATCCACGCAGGTTTGAGCGATCAGAGCATCCCCAAGCCGAGCCTTGCGACGCCTGGACAAGACTTTTGCTCGTAACGCTCCCGCTCGCTGCCAAAATCCAGATTCAATCTCGATCATGGGCACGTCCGAGAGAGTGTCAGCCACGCTGGACGGCAGCTTCGGATCGCTCAATAACTCTGTGAGCACAACCGGCACCATCAGGAGTTGCCGATCTTGCAGCGCCCTATCCATCTGTTCTACATCTTCACCTTTCTCACCTTCGAGAAAAGCGATCCATGTGCTGGTATCCGCTGCAATCATCGATCCGCTTTCAAGTCGGCTAAAGAACGCGAGAAACGCACTTTGCCACGAAGCTGCCGCAGGCTGGCGTAGGTGCGGGACGCCGCTACCAATTCCAATCCCATGCGGACCGTCTGCGTGATGCCGGTGCCGCTGGCCTTCTGCGCTTTATCGAGAAGCTCTGGCGGGATTTCTAGAGTGATCTTGCGGCTGTTCCCCATATTCGTAGAGCATACCATACATGGTACCAGCATTATATATGGTATAAATCGTGCAGATGTTCTGGGGCTATCCAAATTGTGTCCTTGCTCGATACTCGACACAACGGAAATAGCCGCGAAGCGGCGTCAAGGCAGCCCACGGCGCAAGCCGTGGGTCCGTTCATAATCTGCCGCCTTGCGTTACAATCCTCTCTTTGCAATCCCCGGAGGCCCCGTGCGCAAGCTGCTTCTTTCTTTTCTCTTATTCCTGACCGTCACCGCGCTCTGCCAGACCGCGCCCACGCATTTCAACGGACAAACCTGGTGGGACTACGTCAAGGTTCTCGCCTCTGACAACATGGAAGGCCGCGAAACCGGCAGCAAGAATCTGCAAGGCGCGGAAGCTTACGTCGTCGCGCAACTCAAGCAGGCTGGTCTTCAGCCCGCCGGAAACCGCGGCTTCTATCAGCCGGTGAAACTTATCTCTCGCCAGCTCGATGAAAAAGCTTCGAGCCTCGCGCTCATTCGCGATGGCAAAGCCGAGCCGCTCACCCTCGGCGAAGACGCCATCCTCAGCGCGCGCATCGATCCCGCTCCCGCAGTGCAGGCTCCGCTCGTGTTCGTCGGCTGGGGCCTCAGCGTTCCCGAGCACAATTACGACGACCTCGCCGGCCTCGACTTGCACGGCAAAGTCGCGGTCCTCGTTATGGGTTCGCCCGCGGAGATTCCCGGCGCACTCTCCGCGCATCATCAATCCTCGGCCGAGCGTTGGAAAGCCCTCCACCAGGCCGGCGCCATCGGCATCGTGTCACTCCCCAACCCCGGTTCGATGGACATTCCCTGGTCGCGCATCGCTCTCAATCGCAATCACGTCAGCATGGTCCTCGCCGATCCCAAATTCAACGACACCGCTGGCGAAGAGCTTGCCGTCATGTTCAATCCTGCGAAGGCCGAGCAACTTTTCGCCGGCTCCGGCCACACCTTCCAGGAAATCGTCGCCGCCGCCAGAGAGCGCAAGCAGCTTCCCCGCTTCCCGCTCGCCGTGTCCATCAAAGCCACGGCGAAGGTCGAGAAGCAGAATGTTGAATCCGCCAACGTGATCGCCAGCCTTCCTGGCACCGATCCTGAGCTCAGCAAAGAGTACGTCGTGCTCTCGGCGCACATCGACCACATCGGCATCGGCGAGCCCATCAACGGCGATCGCATTTACAACGGCGCCATGGACAACGCCTCCGGCTGTGCCGTCCTCCTCGACGTCGCCTCTTCGCTGAAAAAATCTGGTGAGCGGTTCAAGCGCTCTCTGCTCTTCGTCTTCGTCACCGGAGAAGAAAAAGGCTTGCTCGGCTCCCGCTACTTCACCGCGTATCCCACCGTCCCTGCCAAATCCATGGTCGCCGACATCAACATCGACATGTTTCTGCCTATCGTCCCCCTCAAGCTGCTCACCGTTTGGGGGCTTTCCGAATCCACGCTCGGCGACGACGCTCGCCAGGTGGCCGAGGCGCGCGGCATCCACGTGCAGGCCGATCCGCAGCCCGAGCGCAACGTTTTCATCCGCAGCGATCAGTACAATTTCATCCGCCACGGCATTCCCGCGCTCATGATGGGCGTCGCGCCCGATCCCAATTCGCCGGCGGAAAAGCAAATTTTCAAAGACTGGCTCACCAACCGCTATCACGCGCCCTCGGACGACCTCAATCAGCCCGTCGATCTGAATTCCGCCGCGCAATATGAAGAAGTCATCCGCGCGTTGATGATCGAAGTTGCCGATGGCGCTCGGCCGCAGTGGAAGCCCGACAGCTTCTTCCGCCGCTATGCCGAGAACCCGAGCCAGTACTGAGGAGTTGTCGGGGCGGTGGCTCAGTTTGAATGCTTTTTTTGTATGGCGTCATCCCGAAGGCCCGCGCCTTCACCAGCGGGCCGAGGGATCTCACGGCCTACGAGCTTGGCAACGACAACGAACGCCGCAAAGGGTCTTGGCGAAGGACGAACGACCAACGACGTAGGACCGATTTACCCGTGCCGATTGCTTTCCTTACTCTCGAACTCACGATCGAAGCCGCCCAATCGCTCAAAGATCGGCGTCAAGTCGTCCGCAGCGTGAAAGACCGCCTTCGCGCCCACTTCAACGTTGCCGTCGCCGAACTCGATCCTTCGAACCTGTGGAACCGCGCCACCATTGGCGTTGTCAGCATCTCCGACTCTCGCGATTATCTGGATGGATTGATGAAAAATGTCGAGCGCCACGCCACCCGCGTCGCCAATAATGCCGGCGCTGAAATCTCCGACTCGTTTGTCGAATTTTTATAGTCCCTCAGCCAACCCAAAACATTTGTCATCCTGAGGCAGCGGAGTCGTTCGCTTGGCGAACGACTCCCAACGAAGGACCTGTGCATTTGTAAGCGTTGGGATCTCGTGGGAGACCTCTACAACTTTGTCATCCCGCGACACAGCGGAATAAGGAAAGAATTGTCATCCTGAGCGAAGGAAACGCTTCGCTCGCGAAGCATTTCCGCAGTCGAAGGACCTATGTATTTTGTTTTTTCTCTGGATTGTCATCCCGAGCGCAGCAGAATCATTCGCTTCCGGCTCACGTGGGGACAGCCGCCCTCGGCTGTCCGGCGGAGCGCAGCTCCGCGCCGTTACCGCAAGCGTGCACCGATCCGTATCAGGGCATGGCTTCAGCCATGCCGAAAGAAGCTCCAACCTCGACCCCGCGCCGTTGCGGCCGTCCCCCACGCGAGGGCTGATCCCACAAGTAACGAACCAAATTCGTTAACAAGTCCTTGCGTTCCTACTATGGCCGTGGTATAAGAATAGAACGTCGAGAGCATAGTGTGGCTAGCCGGGCGTTTTAACTGAATCTCTTGGCGCTCGTCCGGCATCGAATTGCAAACAGGTTAATTTCCTGAGATTCCCCGGCCACGGGGTCGTATTCGGGGCGAGAGCGCCTCGAAGGGTTTAAGCGCAGGTCGCAAGAACCTCCAAAAGATCTTTCAGTTGAAAATAGTCTTCCGGATCGGCTCGTGCCGAAAAACTTGGGCACTGGAGCGGACGGAAGATGAGTTCTGTCGCGTGTGCGCTTTTCGCTGAGAGCGAAAAGTCGGCTGCTGATAGCTTGCGCTGTGTAAATCGCGTGCAAATCCTGTGAGTACTCCGGGTTGACAGCTTACACGCGCAGACAGTAACTTTAAAAGGTTTCGAGGACGGACGGATTCACGTAAGTGCATCCCTCCGGACTGAATCCGCGCCGCTCAGGCGGAGTCGTGGTTCGGTCTTTGACAACTAGGTTGAACGTGCCAGTCGTGAGATGAATGGCTCGGGCACAAGTCCGAGCGATCTCACAAGATAGGCCACTTAGCTCTCGCAAGGGGGTTCGAGTGGTCGCCAACACATCCTTTCGAGCGATGGAGTTGGCAAGTCTGCCAACTACCCGTCGGCAGACATCAGGTTTCAAACGAGAGTTTGATCCTGGCTCAGAATCAACGCTGGCGGCGTGCCTAACACATGCAAGTCGAACGAGAAAGTGGAGCAATCCATGAGTACAGTGGCGACCGGGTGAGTAACACGT
>Ga0335073_10000310_pt1 | contig 63514 bp, 53 predicted proteins | sample Lox_Sample_22_FD_207093 | JGI IMG/M metagenome (GOLD analysis project Ga0335073, IMG submission 207093) | Soil microbial communities from Loxahatchee National Wildlife Refuge, Florida, United States - Lox_Sample_2.2 | ecosystem: Environmental > Terrestrial > Soil > Wetlands | place: USA... | reverse complement strand
GCGAAATTCAGAATTCCATGGTACGCTTTTTCTATGGTACGCTTTTTCTCATGTCCCTTAGCGAACCCGCGCGTCCCCGAGGGACGCCGCCGGCGGGGGGGCGAAGGGAGGAGAAAAAAAGGATTTGAATCGACCGTAACCCTTTGAAAAGCCCCAATTCCAAAAAATAAAAGAAAGCGAAAAGAGCCCTTTTCGTTTTCATCGGCTTTCATCGGCTTTTCGCGGGCGCGGGGGCTTGGCCCGGGATGGCGGGCTAGGGCAGGGCGAGCCCCTCCTTGGGCGGGGCGGGGCGACTATCTTGGTTGATCGGAGCAGGGAGTCCTCAGTGAGATGATTGGGCGAGTTGCGTTTGTGGCTTGTGTCGCTTGCACTCTGGCCGGTCCGGCGCTCGCTGACCTGGCGACGACCGGGGCTCCGGTCGCCATGCGCGCCGCGCCGTCGGGAAAGGCTGAGGTCGTTCAGCGCATTCCGCGGAGCGCGGAGATCGAGCTCGGCAAATGCGCGCGCGGCTGGTGTCAGGCCGTGTGGCGGGGCCGCCCCGGCTATATCCAGGCTGCAGCGGTGGTTTTCGGCGCCTCGCCCGCAACGCTGTCCGGGAACGGGATGCCGCCGCCGGTCCTCAACGCCGCGCCGGCGCCTGTCGCGCCGCCCGCCTTTCGTTGGACGGGTCCCTACGTCGGGACCAACTTCGGATTCGGCAACGGCGGCTGGTAGCGCCGCACGGCCCGGGGGCGCGCGAGGCCGCCCCTACCCATGAGCGCCGCCTGGTCCTATATGCCGGGCTGACCCCTTTCCAAGCAGGAGACGCACCGCGTGACCACGAGCCACGAGCCGGAGAAAATTCCCGTCACCGTCCTCACCGGCTATCTCGGCGCCGGCAAGACCACGCTGCTCAACCGGATCCTGAGCGAGCCGCACGGCAAGCGCTATGCGGTCGTCGTCAATGAATTCGGCGAGATCGGCATCGACAACGAGCTCGTCGTCGGCGCCGACGAGGAAGTGTTCGAGATGAACAACGGCTGCATCTGCTGCACGGTGCGCGGCGACTTGATCCGCATCATCGAGGGCTTGATGAAGCGCAAGGGCCGGTTCGACGCGATCATCGTCGAGACGACCGGCCTCGCCGATCCGGCGCCGGTTGCGCAGACCTTCTTCGTCGACGAGGACGTGCGCGACGCGGCGCGGCTCGACGCGGTGGTGACGGTCGCCGACGCGAAATGGCTCGCCCAGCGGTTGCGCGACGCGCCAGAGGCCAAGAACCAGATCGCCTTCGCCGACGTCATCATCATCAACAAGACCGACCTCGTCAGCGCCGCGGAATTGCGCGAGGTCGAGGCGCGCATCCGCGCCATCAACCCCTACGCTTCGGTCCATCGGGCGAAGAAATGCGACGTTCCGATCGCCGACGTGCTCGAGCGTCGCGCCTTCGACCTCGACCGCATCCTCGACATCGAGCCCGATTTCCTCGTCGCCGAGGACCATGATCACGACCACGATCATCATCATGAGCATGATCATGATGAGGGTCATCATCATGGTCTCAGGCACTACCATGACGAGGACATGCAGTCGGTCGCGGTGAGGCTCGAGGGCGACGTCGATCCGGCCAAGTTCATGCCCTGGATCAACCGCGTCACCCAGGAGCAGGGTCCCAACATCCTGCGCTGCAAGGGCATCGTGGCGATGAAGGGCGATCCCAACCGGTTCGTGTTCCAGGGCGTGCACATGATGCTCGACGGCGATTCTCAGCGCGAATGGAGGCCTGACGAGAAGCGGGAGTCGAAGGTCGTGTTCATCGGCCGCGACCTCGCGGAGGAGGACATCCGAAACGGATTCCTGGCCTGCGCGGCTTGAACGGCCGGCGGTACGCATGACCGACGCCCGGGCGGCCGCCTCCCTCGCCCAGCATGCTCGGGTCATCGAGGCTGGCGCGCATGTCGTCTTCGCGGCGTTCATTGACGGCGCGCCGATGTTGGCGCTGGCCGACGGGGCCGTGCTGATCGGTGAGCCGGAGGAACAGAAACGCGTTGTCGCCCATCCGGATGGCGCCATCCTGACGGCGATCAGCGGCGGCAAGACGCTCCTGACCGGCGGCGACGATGGGCGCGTCGTTGCGATTGAGGTCGACGGCGCCCCAAAGGAGATCGCGGACGAGAAGGGCCGGTGGATCGACGCCCTGGCGCTGCGTGGCAAGGCCTGCGCGTGGAGCGTCGGCAAGCAGGTTCGCGCGTGCGATGAAACGGGAGCGGTCAAGACCTGGAACGCGCCGTCGACGGTTCGGGGTCTCGCCTTTCAGCCCAAGGGCTACCGTCTTGCGGCGACGCACTACAATGGCGTGACGCTGTGGTTTCCGAAGGTCGAAGGCGCGCCGCAAACGCTCGAGTGGAAGGGCGCGCATCTCGACGCTACGTTCTCTCCCGACGGGCGGTTTCTCGTCACCTCGATGCAGGAGAACGCGCTGCACGGGTGGCGGCTCGCCGATTCGCGCAACATGCGGATGACCGGATATCCGGGCAAGACGCGCTCGCTCTCCTGGTCGCACGACGGCCAGTGGCTTGCGACCTCGGGCGCCGACGCCTGCGTCGTCTGGCCGTTCAAGGACAAAGATGGGCCGATGGGTAAGGCCCCGCGCGAATGCGGCGTGCGCGAAGCGCGGGTGACCAGGGCGGCGTTCCATCCAAAGGCGCTCGTCGTCGCGATCGGCTACGCGGACGGGGCCGTCCTTTTGTGTCGCCTCGCGGACGCGGCCGAAATTGCGGCGCGTGATCCCGGCGGCGGCCCGGTCAGCGCGCTTGCCTGGGACGCAACGGGCGCGCGCCTGATTTTTGGCCTGGAGAGCGGCGCAGCGGGTCTTCTGACTTTGCCGGCCTGACCGTTCGGACTTTGGCTGTTGCCGCAGAGCCTCCCGGAGCGGCCCCGCTTGCGCGCTTGCCAGCGGCGACCGAAAGGGCGAATTCTCCCGCCGCAAGCGATGCTGGGAACGCCATGCGCGAGGCCTTTATCGGAGTGGACGTCGGCACCCTCAGCGCCAGGGCCGGCGTTTTCGATTCTGCCGGGCGCCTTCTCGCCAGCGCCCGGCGGCCGATCGCGATCTGGCGCGAGCCCGGCGAGATCGTCGAGCAATCCTCCGACGACATCTGGCGCGCGGCGACCTCGGCGGTGCGAGAAGCGGTCGAGGCGTCGGCTCTGTCGCCCGAGGCCGTCGCCGGCATCGGCTTCGACGCCACGTGCTCGCTGGTCGCGCTCGGCCGCGATCGGCGTCCCCTGTCGGTAAGCCTGACCGGCGCGCCCGAGCGCGACGTGATCGTATGGATGGATCATCGCGCCGCCGCGTTCGCGGAGCGGATGAACGCCGTCGGACACGAAACGCTGCGCTATGTGGGCGGCAAGGTCTCCCCCGAAATGCATGCGCCAAAGCTTGCCTGGCTTGCTCGGCGCAAGCCCGAAACGATCGCGAGCGCCGGACATATCTTCGATCTCACCGATTTCCTGTCGTTCTGCGCCACCGGATCGCTCACCCGCTCGATATGCACCGCGACCTGCAAGTTCGGCTATCTCGCGCATGAGAAACGTTGGCCGGAGGCGTTCTTCGACAGCGTCGGTCTCAGCTTTCTCAAGGACAACGACTACGCCCTCATCGGCGCTCATCCGGCGCCGCCGGGCGCGCCGCTCGGCAAGGGATTGACGGCCGAAGCCGCGGCGGCGATGGGCTTGCGGCCCGGGACGCCGGTCGGCGCCGGGCTCATCGATGCGCATGCGGGCGCCGCGGGCACGCTCGGCGCGCGCGCGGGAGCGACCCGGGCCGATCCGCTGCGGCGCCTGGCGCTGATCCTTGGCACCTCGTCGAGCTGCATGGCGCTTTCGGACGAGCCGCGATACGTCGACGGAGTTTGGGGGCCCCATTTTGCTGCGCTGACGCCTGACCAATGGCTCATCGACGGCGGTCAGTCGGCATTCGGCGCGGCGATCGATCATCTGTTGCGCCTCCATCCCGCCTTCGTCAAACTCAGGGCGCGTGCGGGGCCGCGCGCCTTGGCTGCGCTCGAGAAGGACATTGTCGCCCGCGCGGGCGGTCTGTCCGCGGCGGCCTTGATCGCCGAGGGCCTCGATGTCCTGCCCGACTTCATCGGCAGCCGATCGCCGGTCGCAGACCCGGGAGCGCGCGGCGGCGTCATGGGGATGGACCTGCGCGAAGATGCGGCGAGCCTGCAGGAGCTCCATGTCGCCGGGCTTTGTGGTCTCGCCTATGGCCTCAGCGACATCGTCGGCAAGCTCGAGCGGGCCGGTTACGAGTTCGATGCGATTGTCGTCAGCGGCGGCGCGGCGCGGAGTCCGCTGGTCCGCCAGATCATCGCCGATGTATGCAGCAAGACGGTCGAGGCGCCGGAGACGCCGGAGCCGGTGCTGCTGGGCTCGGCGATGATCGGCGCCGTTGCGGCGGGGAGGCAGACGCTTGTCTCGGCGATGGCGTCAATGTCGGCGGTCGCACTCCGTGTGGCCCCGGCGGGCGGCGCTGTCGCGGCGTTCCACGTACGAAAACGCCGGGGGCACGAGATCCTGCGAAAGGCCGAGCGGGAAATCCGCAACGCGACCCTGCACGTCCAGTGGCCTGAGGTTGTCATTTTCGATTGTGATGGCGTGATTGTCGACAGCGAGGTGATTGCGCTCGCCGTGACCCGCCGCCGGCTCGGCGAGGCAGGCCTTCGCCTGACCGAGACGCAGACTCGCGAGCGGTTCCTCGGACTGCGCCTAGATTCGGTCGTGCGGAGCGTCGAAACCGAACTCGGCGCGGCGCTGCCCAAGGAGTTTCCGGCCGATCTTTCGCGCGAAATCCTGGCGGCTTTCGGCCGGGAGCTCAAGGGGGTCGAGGGGGTGCGGCAGGCGGTCGGGGGTTTGCGGGCGCGCGTTTGTGTCGCGTCCTCAAGCGCGCCCGACAGGCTCCGCTTCGCGCTTCGAGTGACGGGCTATGAGACCTTGTTTGCGCCCAACATTTTTTCCGCCGCCGAGGTCGCGCAGGGAAAGCCGAGTCCCGATCTCTTCCTATTCGCGGCGCGCTCGATGGGCGCGGCGCCCGAGGACTGCCTCGTGATCGAGGACAGCGTCGCGGGCGTCGCAGCTGCGCGCGCCGCCGGGATGAGGGTGTTCGGGTTTGTGGGCGCGAGCCATTTCTCCCGCCTCGACGAAGGAGTGGATTTGACCGGGGCCGGCGCCGAGCTCATCTTCGACGATATGGCGCGGCTGCCCGACATCATCGCCGCGCGGGCGGGCGCGGTGGACGCGGATTGAGGCGATGGCGCGCAAGTCGGATCACGACGGTCTGAGGCTCGACGAGGCCGCACGCGCCGGTTGGCTGTATTATGTCGCCGGCAACACCCAGGACGAGATCGCGCGCAAGCTCGGCATTTCGCGCCAGGCGGCGCAACGCCTCGTTTCGCTCGCGATCAGCGAGCGGCTTATCAAGGTCAGGCTCGATCATCCGATCGCCCGCTGCATGGAGCTCGCCGCCGCGCTCAAGCTGCGCCACGACCTGCGGTTCTGTGAAATCGCCCCGACCGATCCGGCCGCGACGTCGTCTACGCTCGGCATTGCGCAAGTCGCGGCGGCCGAGTTCGAGCGATGGCTGAGGAGGCCCGAACCGGCCGTAATCGGGATCGGCACCGGGCGCACGATGCGCGCCGTCGCCGACCAGTTGCCGGCGATGGAATGTCCGCAGCACAAGTTGGTCGCTCTCGTCGGCACCACCAAGACCGACGGTTCGGCGTCCTTCTACGACGTCATTATTCGCGTTTCCGACAGCGTGCGCGCGCCCCACTACCCGATGCCGGTTCCCGTCATCGCGCGCTCGATCGAGGAGAGAGAGCTGTTGACGAATCTCGCCTCGGTCAGGAGCCTGTTCGACCTCGTTGAGCGCACCGACGTCAGCTTTGTCGGCGTCGGCTCGGTCGGCGACTCCGCGCCGCTGGTGCAGGATGGGATCATCACCAGGCAGGAAGCGGAGGCTCTGCGCCATCTTGGCGCGGTGGGGGAGATCACCGGGTGGGCGTTCGATTCGGCGGGGAAAGTGCTCGCCGAAGGCACAAATCAGCGGGTCGCCGCAGCGCCGTTGCGGCGGGCCGACAATCGGCTGGTGATCGGCGTGGCGATGGGACCATCGCGGCGCGCGCCGCTGCGGGCCGCCCTAGCCGGGCGGCTCATTTCCGGCCTGGTGACCGACGAGGCGACAGCCGAGCATCTGCTGCAGCGTTGACTGATCCAATAAAAAGGCATGGTTTTCAATAATTTACAATGATGCTTGACGCTTAGGCCGCACAGCGACAATTTCGGATTGACTTGGGCGGGCGGTTATGGCGAATATTCGCCCGCTCAATTGGCAAATGCCCATTACCAGGCATTGCCTCATCGGAGGAAACGCTATGAAGGTTCACGTGAAGGGCGTGCTAGGGGCGGTCGCGCTCGCAAGCTTCTCGCTTCCCGCCTATGCCGACACGACGCTGACGATCGCCACCGTCAACAACAGCGATATGGTCCGGATGCAGGGGCTGACGGACGATTTCACCAAGGCCAATCCCGACATCAAGCTAAATTGGGTCACGCTCGAAGAGAACGTGCTGCGCCAGAAAGTGACGACCGACATTGCCACCAAGGGCGGCCAGTTCGATGTTCTGACCATCGGCACCTACGAAGTGCCGATCTGGGCGAAAAAGAAATGGCTCGTGTCGCTCGATAAGCTAGGCGCAGACTACGACGTCGACGACCTTTTGCCCCCGATTCGAGCAGGCCTCTCGCACGACGACAAGCTCTACGCCGCCCCGTTCTATGGCGAAAGCTCGTTCGTGATGTATCGCACTGACCTGATGGAGAAGGCCGGCCTCAAGATGCCGGAAAGCCCCACGTGGGACTTCATCAAGCAGGCCGCGGACAAGATGACCGACAAGGCGGGAGGCGTCTACGGCATTTGCCTGCGCGGCAAGCCGGGCTGGGGCGAGAACATGGCGTTCCTCACCGCGATGTCAAACTCGTTCGGCGCCCGCTGGTTCGACGAGAAGTGGAATGCGCAATTCAATACGCCGGAGTGGAAGAAGACGCTCGACTTCTATGTCGCCCTGATGAAGGCAGACGGACCTCCCGGCGCCTCGTCGAACGGCTTCAATGAGAATCTGGCGCTGTTCAGCGACGGCAAGTGCGGCATGTGGATCGACGCCACCGTTGCGGCCGGATTCGTGACCGATCCGAAACAATCCAAGGTTCCCGACAAGGTCGGCTTCGCGCTTGCGCCCAACGACGGGCTTGGCAAGAACGCTAACTGGCTCTGGGCGTGGTCGCTTGCGGTCCCGGCCGGAACCGCGAAGGCCGACGCGGCGGAGAAGTTCATCTCCTGGGCGACCAGCAAGCACTACACCGATCTCGTCGCCGCGAAGGATGGCTGGGCCCGTGTCCCGCCGGGGACGCGCACCTCGCTCTACAAGAACGAGGATTACCTGAAGGCGGCTCCCTGGGCCGAGCTCACCCTCAAGTCGATCGATTCGGCTGATCCGCTGCACCCGACCGTGAAGCCGGTTCCGTATACCGGCGTCCAGTTCGTCGCGATCCCCGAGTTCCAGGGCATCGCAACCGACGTCGGCCAGGACTTCTCCGCCGCGCTCGCCGGCACGATGAGCATCGACGATGCGCTCGCCAAGGCTCAGGCGTCGACCGAGGCGGCGATGAAGAAGGCCGGCTACATCAAGTAAGGCAGACGCCGCGCGCGTCATCTGATGCGAGCGGCCTGAAGGGACGTTCCTCCCCGTCCCGGCCCCTTCCCGTTCGCGGGAAGGGGATGAAGCGAGGGGTAGAGAACTGAGCCGAGCATGTGGAGGATGTCGGCCTTCGGTTGCTGTTTTGGCAGCAAGGCCGATAGCCGCCAAAAACGGGCGCGCCGAGTCAACGGACGATCGGCGCACGGTATCCGGAGAGGGAACGAAAAGGAATGGCGACGCAGCAAACCGCAAGCGCGGGTCGCGCTCTCGTTTCACCATCGGTCATCCTGCTCTTCATCTGGATGATCGTGCCCTTGGTGATGACCCTCTATTTCTCGACGCTGCGCTATAGCCTGCTCGATCCCGATAACGTCAGCTTCGTCGGGCTGCAGAACTACACCTCCTTTCTCTCCGACCCGGATTTCATTGCCGCCCTGATCAACACGCTCGTCCTCGTCGCTTCGGTTCTCATCATCAGCGTGTGCGGCGGGATCCTCGTCGCCCTGCTGATGGACCAGCCGGTGTTCGGCCAGAACGTGCTCAGGCTGATGGTGATCGCGCCGTTCTTCGTCATGCCGACGGTGAGCGCGCTGGTGTGGAAGAACCTTTTGATGAACCCCGATTCCGGCTTCTTCGCCTGGATCGCGAGGTCGCTTGGTTTTCAGCCGATCGTGTGGTTCACCAACTGGCCGATGCTGTCGGTGATCATCGTCGTCTCGTGGGAATGGCTGCCGTTCGCAAGTCTCATCCTGCTCACCGCCTTGCAGTCGCTCGATGAGGAGCAGAAGGAAGCAGCCTCCCTCGACGGAGCCGGGCCGCTCTCCTACTTCGGCTATATCGTGCTCCCTCACATCGCGCGCGCGATCACCGTCGTGATCCTGATTGAGACGATCTTCCTGCTCAGCGTGTTTGCAGAGATCTACGTCACCACCTCCGGCGGCCCGGGAGTCGCGACGACCAACATCCCGTTCCTTGTCTACAAGCAGGCGCTGCTTAATTTCGATGTCGGCAGCGCATCCGCAGGCGGCATCATCGCCGTCATTCTCGCCAATATCGTTGCGATCTTTCTGATGCGCATCATCGGCAGGAATCTGGAGGGTTGAACGATGGCCATCAAGAAGTCGACGAGCGAGCGCATCGGGATCACCGTTCTCGCGTGGGTTGTGGCGTTCGTTATTTTCTTCCCGATCCTCTGGACGTTCCTGACGAGCTTCAAGAGCGAACTCGATGCGATCGCCATGCCGCCGAAGTTCCTGTTCTTCAACTGGACGCTGGAGAACTACGCCGACGTGCAACAGCGATCGAACTACCTGCATTACGCCTTCAATTCGATCGTGCTCTCGATCGGCGCGAACCTCGTCGGCCTCCTCATCGCCGTTCCGGCCGCCTGGTCTATGGCTTTCGCGCCCGGCAAGCGCACCAAGGACCTTCTGATGTGGATGCTGTCGACCAAGATGATGCCGGCTGTCGGCGTCCTGGTGCCAATCTACCTTTTGTTCAAGGATCTACACCTGCTCGACAATCTCTTGGGGATCGGCCTCGTGCTCCTGCTCCTCAACCTGCCGCTGCTCATCTGGATGCTCTACACCTACTTCAAGGAAATCCCGAACGACATCCTCGAGGCGGCCCGCATGGACGGCGCATCCCTCATGAACGAAATCGTCTACGTGCTGACGCCGATGGCTGTGCCAGGCATCGCCTCGACCATGCTTCTGGCGATCATCCTGTCCTGGAACGAAGCCTTCTGGACGCTCAATCTGACGACGTCGGCCGCAGCGCCGCTCACTCAGTTCATCGCCTCGTACTCGGCCCCGGAGGGTTTCTTCTGGGCCAAGCTTTCGGCGGCCTCGACGCTCGCGATCGCGCCCATCCTCATCCTTGGCTGGTTCTCGCAGAAGCAACTGGTCAGAGGCCTGACGTTCGGCGCGGTGAAGTGATCGGCAATTAAGGGAAGGCACCCATGGGCAGCATCCAACTTAAATCCGTGCGGAAGGCGTTCGGCGCAGTCAGCGTGATCAACGGCGTCGATCTCGACATCGAGAACGGCGAGTTCGCGGTGTTCGTCGGACCGTCCGGCTGTGGCAAGTCGACGCTTCTTCGCTTGATCGCCGGCCTCGAAGACGTCACTTCCGGACAGGTCCTGATCGACGCCAAGGACATGACCAATGTCGGCCCATCACAGCGCGGGCTCGCCATGGTGTTCCAATCCTATGCGCTCTATCCGCACATGAGCGTGCGCGGCAACATCGCCTTCGCGCTCAAAATGGCGGGACAAGGCGCCGACGTCATCGACCAGAAGGTGCGCAAGGCGGCGGCGACGCTGAATCTGACCGACTATCTCGACCGCAAGCCGCGTCAGCTTTCCGGCGGCCAGCGCCAGCGCGTCGCCATCGGGCGCGCGATTGTCCGCGAGCCGAAGGCGTTCCTGTTCGACGAACCGCTGTCCAATCTCGACGCGGCGCTCAGGGTGCAGATGCGCGTCGAGATCGGCGAGCTTCACGAGGCCCTCAAGACGACGATGATCTACGTCACCCACGACCAGGTCGAGGCGATGACGATGGCCGACAAGATCGTGGTGCTTGACCGCGGGTCGGTCGCGCAGGTCGGCTCGCCGCTCGAACTCTACAACAAGCCGAACGGCCTCTTCGTCGCCGGTTTCATCGGCTCGCCGACCATGAATCTGATCAAGGGCGCGCCGGCGGCCAAGCGCGGCGCAGAGACCATCGGCATCCGGCCTGAACATGCCGACATATCGACCACCGCGGGCGAATGGCCGGCCAAGGTGCGGCTCGCCGAGCACCTCGGCTCCGACACGTTCGTCCATGCCGAGGCCGATGGCATCGGGCCTCTCACGCTGCGGCTCGAGGGCGAGGCGCCGCTGACCCCGGGCCAAGCCATTTATGTCACGCCGCGCGAAGCGCACCTGCATCGGTTCGACAAGGACGGGCGGCGGATCGCCTGAGGGTGGCGCTCGGCCCAAGGGATTTCCGGGCTGATTGCGGTCGGGCGTCGCGATGAGGGTGACGAGATGAGCGTGAAACTGTCTTCCACGACCTTATCGAGCCTGCCGAAGACGGTCGGCGTTCCGAAATACAAGCGTTCCGACCTCAAGGCCGGTATCTTCCACATCGGCGTCGGCAACTTTCATCGCGCTCATCAGGCCGTCTATCTCGACGACCTGTTCAATTCCGGCGCCGATCACGACTGGGCGATCGTCGGCGCTGGCGTCCGCGAACCGGACATCGCAATGCGAGAGAAGCTCGCAGCGCAGGATTGGTTCACAACAGTGGTTGAGCAGGAAGCGGGGTCGAGCACGGCGCATCTGACAGGGGCGATGATCGATTTCGTGAAGCCCTTCGATGTCGCCGCAAACCTCGCGGCGCTGACTGACCCCAAGATCCGCATCGTCTCGCTCACCGTGACCGAGGGCGGCTACTATGTTTCGCCAGCCACTCAGCATTTCGATCCCGCTCATCCCGACATTGTCGCCGACGCCAGAAATCCCGATTCGCCCAAGACGGCTTTCGGTCTCATCGTCGCCGGGCTGAAAAAACGCCGCGCGGCGGGCGTCGCGCCTTACACGGTGATGTCCTGCGACAATCTCCCAGGCAACGGTCATGTCACGACGAACGCCGTCGTCGGACTGGCCGAGATGTCCGATCCCGAGCTTGCAGGATGGATCCGCGGTGCCGTCGCTTTCCCGAACGGGATGGTGGATCGAATCACGCCAGCGACCACCGACCGGGAGCGCGCGATCCTCAAGGGCCAATGGGGCGTCGAGGACAATTGGCCGGTCTTCTGCGAGGAGTTCAAGCAATGGGTGGTGGAAGACACGTTCACTTCCGGCCGCCCTGCGCTCGAGAAGGTCGGCGTCACGTTCACCAGCGACGTCGCTCCTTATGAATTCATGAAGATTAGGATTCTGAACGGCGGGCACGCAGCGATCGCTTATCCTGCCGGCCTGCTCGACGTTCATTTCGTCCATGAGGCGATGGAGGACAGGCAGATCGCCGAGTTCCTCGCAACATTGACGAAGCGTGAGATCATTCCCGTCGTCCCGCCGCCGCCAAACGTCAACCTTGACTCCTACCGCATGAAGGTCGCCGAACGCTTCGCCAATCCGAAGATCGGCGACACCGTCTCGCGCCTCTGTCTCGACGGCTCGAACCGCCAGCCGAAATTCATTCTTCCGACCGCCCGCGACAGGCTGAAGGCGGGCGCGAGCGCGGCCGGCCTTGCGCTCTGTTCCGCGCTTTGGTGCCGCTACTGCTATGGGGAAACCGAGGGCGGCAAGGCGATCCCGCCCAACGACCCGAGCTGGGACCGTCTGCAGGCGGCGGCCAAGCCGGCGCGCAACGATCCACAGGCCTGGCTCGCGATGGGCGACATCTTCGGCGATCTCGCCAAGAACCCGACCTATGTCGGCGCCTTCTCCGCCACGCTCATGTCGCTGTGGACCAAAGGCGTGCGCGCGACGCTCGCGGACTATCTCGAAGACAAGCGGTGAGCGCCAATGAAGCCGACCCACGCTCGCGGCGCGGCGAGGCGAGGATGACGACTGCGGCAACGGGATGATCGCGAATTCGTCGCGGAGGCTTCTGATCGATGTACCTGGATCGCTTCAATCTCAAGGGCCGCGTCGCGGTCGTCACCGGCGGCGGCCAGGGCATCGGCCTTGCCTGCGTCGAGGCGCTGTTGGAGGCCGGCGCCCACGTCTATATCGCCGACCGCGATCCGAAGGCGGCCGGCGAGGGTCAGGCGGCAATGAAGGCCAAGGGGTACGTGGTCGAGGTCATGGAGATGGAGGTTACTGACTCCAAGCAGGTTGACGCAGCCGCAGCGCGGGTGATGAGGGAGAAGGGCCGGATCGACATTCTGGTCTGCAATGCGGGCATCGCGCGCTCGGAGACTGCGGCGGAGGACGTGACCGACGAGCACTGGCTCAATGTCATCGACGTCAATCTCAATGGCCTCTTCTGGTGTTGCAGGGCGTTTGGCCGGCACATGCTCGCTGCCGGGCGCGGTTCGATCGTCAATATTGGCTCGATGTCGGGCGTCATCGTCAACAAGCCGCAGCCGCAAGCCTATTATAACGCCTCCAAGGCTGCCGTGCATCATCTGACCAAGTCGCTCGCCGCCGAATGGGGCGCGCGCGGCGTGCGCGTCAACGCCGTGGCGCCGACGTACATCAACACGCCGCTCGCAGCCTTCGCCAAGACCAACAAACCGATGTTCGACGCCTGGATCGACGGCACGCCGATGGCGCGCATGGGCGAGCCGGATGAGATCGCGGCGGTCGTCATGTTCCTGGCTTCCGACGCCGCCAGTCTGATGACCGGGTCAATCGTGCTGGCCGACGGCGGCTATACCTGCTGGTGAGCGGCGTGCGGTCTCGGCAAGCAGGAAGGGCGGATCATGGATTTGGAGCTCAAGGGCAAGGTCGCCGTCGTGACCGGGAGCAGCGTCGGCATCGGCCTGGCGATTGCCGAGGGCCTCGCCGCGGAGGGAGTGAGTCTGGTGATCGCGGCGCGCGGCGTGGAGCGGGTCCGCGGCGAAGCCGGTCGCATCGCCAAAGCTTTCGGCGTTCGCGCCGAAGGGGTCGCCTGCGACGTGGGTACTCGCGAGGGGACCGACGACCTCATCGCTGACGTCGAACGGTTTTTCGGCGGCGCCGACATTCTCATCAATAACGCTGGCACCGGCAGCAACGAGACGGTGATGGAGGCGCCGGACGAGAAATGGCAAGCCTACTGGGACCTGCATGTGATGGCGGCGGTAAGGCTCGCTCGCGGCCTCGCGCCGCTGATGAAGAAGCGCGGCGGCGGCGTCATCCTGCACAACGCCTCAATCTGTGCCGCGCAGCCATTGTGGTACGAGCCGATCTACAACGTGACCAAGGCGGCGCTGATGATGTTCTCGAAGGCCCTTTCGACCGAGCTCATCGACGACAATATTCGCGTCGATTGCGTCAACCCTGGCCTCATACTGACGCCAGATTGGATCAAGACGGCAAAGCAACTGACCGCCGACAAGGGTGGCGACTGGCAGGCCTATCTCGACAGCGTCGCGCGCGAACACGCGCCGATTAAGCGTTTCGCTACGCCGCAGGAATTGGCCAACTTCTTCGTCTTTCTCTGCTCGGATCGCGCGAGCTATTCGGTTGGCTCAACCTATTACGTCGACGGCGGAATGCTGAAGTCCGTCTGAGGGCCGGCGGACCTCAAAGGCGGCCTTAGGCTGTCGCTTCTGGCTGCGGTTTCGTCCGCTGACTGTCCGTGAGGCGAATCAGGTTGGTGACGCCGACCACGCCCGGAACGTTGAGCGCGTCGGATTCGGCTGAGGTCCGTTGATAGGGCAGATCCACCAGTCCGGAAACCGTCACCCACCCGTTCTCAACGTCGACGTTCAACCGGTCCCGAGGAACGGCCAGATCCCAGTGGAGCGCGTTCAAAACGCGCACCCGCACGTCTTCGCTCTGCGGCATCTTTACCTCCTCCCCGCGTCAACGCTTTTTGGATGTTCGCGAGGCTTTCGGCGATCTCGCTTGCACGAGCGCCAGCCCGGCGCTTTGACGCTCATCAATCGATAGCGCGTCAGTTGAGCGGAATTTTGGCGGATCGCCGCGCGGTGGGAAGAGCTGGCGGGTGCTAGACTAGCGGCTATGCGCGGGTCAAATCTGCGGTCGCGGCTCGGACTCGGCCTCGCTGAACATTGTTTCTTCGACGTTCATCGCGTTGCCCCGCCAGACGATGGCATGACCGGTCCAAGCCTTGGCGAACACCAGCGGCAGCAGGAGGTCGCGAACCAGCCAGGCGAGCGGCATTCGCCACGTGAGCGGCCAGCCGGCGGCGAGCGCGAGGAGCGCCTCGGCACCGTACCAAAAGATTGCCGTCACGACCACCGCCGAGACGATGTTCACGCCGAATTGCGGCGCGGCGACGCCCGCCGCCACCAGGGTGAACACGCTCGTGGTCAAAATCTCGGGCAGGAAAAATAGCGGAAAGGTGGCGCGCCGCAGTCGCGCCCAGCGGACTTGCCGCGACCAGACATCCTTGAGCCGTCGCCGGCCGAGCGGCTGCTGGAATGGCTGGTCGACCAAGTTGGCGTTCAGGCCCTGGGCGTTGATCAGCTTGGTCGCCGCGGCGTCTTCCGCGATCTCGGCCCCCAAAGCCTCAATGCCGCCACCCGCTTCGACGATGTCGCGGCGCAACAACATCGTTTTGCCCTGGGCGAAGCCATAGCCCAAGGATTCGCCGGCGTATTGCCAGCGCGCCTCGTAGGTGTTGAGAAAGGCGCATTCGACCTCGGCGCCGAATGATTCCGGCAGCGCGCCGATGGGAGGGGCGCAAACGATCCCGGAATCGGGCCGCCAGCGCGCAAGCAACCGCTGAATATAGTCGTCCGGCATCAGGACGTTGGAATCGGCCATGATCACCCAATTGTGGCGCGCCGCCTTCCATCCCTTGACGACATTATTGAGTTTGGGATTGGCGCTTACGCGGTCATCGCCGATCAAGAGGCGCGCCGGATACTGAGGGTTCGCGTCGATCGCGCCGCGCACCAGCGGAGCGATCGGATCTTCGGCGCTAGCGAGGCAGAAGAGGATCTCGTAGTTCGGATAATCCAAGGCGAAGATCGACCGCAGCGTGTCGCGGGAAAACGCCTCGACGCCGCACAGCGGCTGCACGATCGTCACGCCCTCGGCGCCGCTCGGGGCGGGCGTGCGGCCGGGCCGCCATCTGCATCGACGGCTGGCGAGGGCGACGCTCAGCCCATGAATCCCCGCGCTGGTAGCGCAAATTCCCGCCGCCAGGGCGCTGATGGTCATGAGCTTAGACTACTCGAATCATTGGGCCATGTCACATTATATTGCCGCGCCGCCACGACGCTTCTATGAAGGCGAAATGACCTCCGCCCCGGTCGTCCGTTTCGCACCCTCGCCGACCGGGCGCATCCACATCGGCAACGCCCGCACTGCGCTGCTCAACTGGCTGTTCGCCAAGCGCAGCGGGGGAACGTTCATCCTTCGCTTTGATGATACGGATCTCGAACGTTCAAAATCGGAATACGCCGATGCGATCGAGGCTGACCTGGCTTGGCTGGGGATCAAGCCGGACCTGGTGCGCCGCCAATCCGAGCGGATGACGGCCTATGACGACGCTGCCGCAAGGCTGAAGTCCCTCGGCCGTCTTTATCCCGCCTACGAGACGGCGGAGGAGCTCGACCGGCGCCGCAAGCGGCAGCAGGCGCTCGGCCGCCCGCCGGTCTACGATCGCGCCGCCTTGCGCCTGTCGGAAGCCGAGCAGGCGGTGCTCGAAGCTTCCGGCCGCAAGCCGCATTGGCGTTTCCGGCTCGAACCGGCCACGGTGCGCTGGAACGACCTGGTGCGGGGCGAGAGCCGCATCGACTGCGCGTCGCTGTCCGATCCGGTCCTCCGCCGCGAGGACGGCACTTACCTCTATACGCTGCCCTCGGTGGTCGACGACATCGACTTCGGCGTCACCCATGTCATCCGCGGCGAGGATCACGTCACCAACACGGCGGTGCAGATCCAGATCTTCGAGGCTCTTGCTGGTTCCGCGCCGCGCTTCGGCCATCACAACCTGTTGACCGACGCCGGCGGCGGGGGGCTGTCGAAGCGTGCCGGGGCGCTGTCAATCGCCTCGCTGCGCACGAGAGGAATCGAGTCGCTCGCCGCCGCCGCGCTCGCGGTGCTGGTCGGCTCGGCCGAGGCGGTGCGTCCCGTAGATTCGCTCCACGAACTCGCGGCCCTGGTGGATCTCTCGCATCTGTCTCATGGCGCCGCCCGCTTCGACGAAGCGGAGCTTGAAGCGCTTTCGGCGCGGATGTTGCATCGCATGCCTTACGCCGCCGTCTCGGACCGGCTGACCGCGCTCGGCGTCGCCGGACCGAATGCCGAAGCGCTGTGGCTCGCGGTCCGCGGCAACCTCTCGCGTCTCGCCGACGCGGCGCTATGGCGGGACATCGTCGAGGGCGAAGTCGCTTCGATCGTCGAGGACGCCGACTTTCTTAAGTTCGCCGCCAAGTGCGCGCCCGACGCCCCGTGGGACGAGTCAACCTGGGGCGCGTGGACGACCCGGCTCAAGGAACTCACCGGCCGCAAGGGGCGAACGCTGTTCCACCCGCTGCGCCTGGCGTTAACGGGCCGCGAGGCGGGGCCGGAACTGGCCGCGCTCCTGCCGCTGATCGGCCGCGCTAAAGCGCTGGCCCGACTATCCGCACCTCTCGTTTGACTCCGTCGGGTCCGGTTTCTTCTACCGTCTTGCCCTGTTTCACGGTGTAGCTCTTTGCGCCCTGGACGTCGTCCCCGGCGATGCCGGACGCCTCGCGACTGACCGTCGCGGTCTCGGCGCTAAGCTTCGTGTCGGTCCCATTGATGTCGAGGACCGGCGCATTCGCCGCGTCGCCCGAAGGCGTTGCGCCCGCCGCGGCGCCTGGTCCCGCGACGACGGTCGGGGCGGCTGCTGCGGCCGGCTTGGCCTTCGGATCGATGATCGGACGGGCCATCTCCGCCGACTTCTCCGGCGTCACGATGATGTCATGCTTCTCGTGGCCGTAACGCGCCTCGGCGTCGGCGAGGGCGTCGGCCCAGCTCTGCCCCTTGCGCCGGCAGGAGCAGTTCGGATCGTAGGTGGTCTGGAATTTGCCGGCGTTGGGCAGATTCGCATAGGGCTCGCCGCTTGTCGACGCCGCCGCCTCGTCGATTGTCCCGCCGAACGGGAATGAATAAAGCGCCACGTCGGCGTTGGGGCACAAGGCCCGGCAGACCTCCTCCAGGCTGTCAGCCCGACTGCCGGCGCCGGAGTAGGAAACGGGGAAGAAGCTGCCGTCGCAGGTGCGCACGCACACCGCATAGGAGCCGGAATGCGCCTGGACATGCTCCCTGTCGACCGGTTGTCCGGATTCGGTCGTTCGGTCAGCCGGGCCGTGATCGAGCGGTTCGAATCTGGCGTCCGTCTCGCCCGAAGGCGGCGGCGGGGCGGCGAGTCTCGCGACGCCGCCGAACAGCGCCTCGAGAAAATTGGTCGGCCTCGGCGCATTGACGCACTCGGCGTTGTAGCGGGCGATGAGATCGCCGGCGCCGCCGCCGGCGCGCGCCTCGAGGTCGGCGAGACTGGCCTGCATGCGCGCGATCTGACCATTGAGGTCGCCGCATTGCGGCGGCGGATCCGAACCGAAAAACAGGATCTTGCGATTTCCGCAGCCGAGCGACCGGGCATAGGCTTCGGTCCGCCCGAGCTCCGCGCGCTGGCGCTCGACCGCGGCTTGCGCGCCGCTCGTGCCGTGGCGCGCGGCGATCGCCTGCTGCAGGCGGGCGCAATCGGCGGCGTTCTGCGCCAGCGCTCCGCCGCCGAAAGCCGCAATCGAAGCCGCCAGCGCGGCGAACGCGCCGGCCGAGGCCAGAAATTTGCCGCCTCCGAGCGCGCTTGTCATACGTGTCATCGCCGCCTTCATCTCGTCAATCGCCTCCGCTTCGCGATCCCAGGACTCCTGCGCCGACTCTGAGGCCGGACGAGCGCCTTAGAGACTGGCATCGCGGCGCGAACAAGGCGCGCTAAAGGCGCGCCCGCGGGCGCTTCATACGTGGTTTCGTAGGCAAGCGCCATAGGCCCGAGAACGGCCTTCGGCCCGCGCCGCCGCAGATTGGCTTCGCCTGGCCGGTGAGGCATAGTCAAGCGATGGCCGAGCCGGACGCGCGCGTCTCGAACGCGCCCGAGATCACCGTCAGCGAGCTCGCGGGCGCGCTCAAGCGCGCTATCGAGGACCGGTTCGGCTACGTGCGCGTCCGCGGCGAGATTTCCGGCTATCGCGGGCCTCATTCGTCCGGCCACGCCTATTTCAGTGTGAAGGACGAGGCCGCCCGTCTCGACGCCGTCATCTGGCGCAGCACCTTTCAGCGGCTCAAGGTCAAGCCTGAGGAAGGACTGGAGGTCGTCGCGACCGGCCGGCTTACCACCTTCCCGGGCAAATCGAGCTACCAGATCGTGATCGAGGCGCTCGAGCTCGCTGGCGTCGGGGCGCTGATGGCGCTGCTTGAAGCCAGGCGGAGGAAGCTCGCCGAGGAAGGGCTGTTCGACGCCGCGCGCAAACGCAAGGCCCCGTTCCTGCCGAAGGTCGTCGGCGTCGTTACGTCACCGACCGGTGCCGTCATTCGCGACATCCTCCACCGTCTCGCCGACCGATTCCCGGTCCAGGTCGTCGTCTGGCCGGTCAGGGTGCAGGGCGAGACCTCCGCGGCCGAGATCGTGGCGGCGATCGACGGTTTCAACGCGCTTGACGCGGACGGCGCCGCCGCGCGGCCCGACGTTCTGATCGTCGCTCGCGGCGGCGGCTCCCTCGAAGACCTGATGAGCTTCAACGACGAGGCGGTGGTGCGCGCCGTCGCCCGCAGCGCAATCCCGCTCATCGCGGCAGTCGGCCACGAGACCGACTGGACGCTGATCGATCACGCGGCGGATGTGCGGGCGCCGACGCCGACCGCGGCGGCCGAATTCGCCGTGCCGGTGCGGGCCGAACTGCTCGCCGCGATCGCCGACCTTCATGCTCGCAATCGCGGAGCGATCCTGCGCTTCGCCCACCGCCTTCTCCGCGACTTCAGGGCGCTCTCCCGTGCGCTGCCGGGAGGCGAGGCGATTGTCGCTGAGCCGCGCCAGCGTCTCGACCACGCGGCCGAGACGCTCATCGCGCGCGTGCGCGGGGCCCTCGACCAGCGGGCCCTCAGAGCCGCGGGACTGGCGCGGCGCCTCGCGCGCCATTCGCCCCACGCCCATCTCGCCGGCCAGCGCGAGCGCCTCATCGGGCTCGGCGGGCGTCTCACGCGGGTGCGGCCGCTCTTGGTCGAACGGCGGCGCCGGGTGGCGGACGCAGCCGCCCGGGGGTTCGCGCGCGAAGCGCAGCTTATCGCGAGGCGGCGCGGCGAACGGGCGGCGGCGCTGACGCGGCTCATGGCCCGCTTGAGCCGCGCCCATGACGAACGCCTGCAGATGAGGCGGGCTCAGCTTTTCTCTGCCTGGCAGTTGCTCGGCGCGATGAGCTATCGCGGCGTGCTGTCGCGCGGGTTCGCCCTCGTCCGGGACGAGGCACAAAAACCGCTCAGACGCGCGGCCGAAGTCCGTCCCACGCAGCGCCTCGAGATTGAATTCGCCGACGGCAAGGTCGGCGCCATGGCGGGCGGGCGGGTCGGCCCGGCCATGACCCCGCCGCCTCTGGCGCCGCGCCGACGAGCAAGATCGGACAAGGACGAAGGGCAGGGGACGCTGTTCTGAGCCTTTATAACGCTATGACGATGTAATACATGCGGCTAGGGCCGTCGAGCATGCCGTCCGCGCTTCCGGGAATGTGCAAATTGCTTCCAACTGCTGCCGAAAGCCTTTCCAATCATGCGCCGATTGCTGCAAATTCTTGCAAAAAGTTGCAATTTCTGACCGCGAATTGGGCCTTTTCAAAGGGTTACGAGCGATTCAAGGCGATTTTCAATCTCCTTCGCGAGCGCGGAGCTTCGCTGATCGCCATCCTGATGGCGCTGTTCGGCGTCCTGGGCTCGATCAAGGGCTGGAGTGACGAGACCCTCGGGCTCTACGCCATGATGGTCCCGCTCATGGTCGCCCTCGGATACGACCGGATGGTCACGGTCGCGGTGGTGACGGTCGCTCCGTTCGTCGGTGCGCTCGCTTCGACCATCAATCCATTCATGACCGGCATCGGCTCCTCGAAGGCCGCCGTCACCCTTGCCGACGGCATTGGCCTGCGTCTTGCGCTTCTCGCGCTGACGCTGGAGGCTACGATCGGCTATACGCTCTGGTACACCGCGCGGGTGAAAGCCGATTCATCAAAGTCGCTGAGCGGGATCGACGAGGCGGACAAAGCGCTGGCGGCCGCAGACGCCGAGGCTCCCGAGCCGCTGACCGCAACGCACGCGGCGGTCATCGCCCTTGTATTCTTCACTTTCGGACTGCTAGCTTTTTCCATCGTTCCGTGGGGCGCGCTGTTCAACAACGCCCCGGTCGACCCTTACACCGACAAGACCGTCAATTCACCGCTCTGGTGGGAGCTGGGCTGGTGGCTTCCGGAACTCTCCGCGCTGTTCTTCGTCATGGCGATTGTGGCCGCGCTTGTGGGGCGGCTCCCCGAGGAAACCGCCGCCAAAGCCTTTATCCAAGGCGTCATCGATTTTACCGGGCCGGCGTTTCTCGTCACGGTGGCGCGAAGCGTCTCGGTGCTGATGACAAACACCAAGACAATTGACACGGTGCTGCATTCGATGGAGGGGCTGCTCACGGGCGCTTCAAGCGCCGTCTTCGTGCTCCTGACATTTCTTGGCAGCCTGCCGGTCTCGTTCCTCGTCGGCGGCGGCGCGGCGGGCACCGCGCTCACGATGCGGGTTCGGGCCCCGCTCGGCGATTTCGCCGGAGTCGACCGGGCGCTGGTTGTCACCACTTGGGGCGCCGCGGCCGGTTGGCTGCGTTTGATCGCGCCCACCAACGCGATTCTCGTCGCCGGCCTTGCGTTGGCGAAAGTCGGCTTCGATGAGTACGTCAAATTCATTGTTCCGCTGATGGGCGTCCTGTTGGTCCTGATCCTGGCCGTGCTTTTGCTGGGCGTCGCCGCTTGAAAGGCGATTGGGTTTTTGCCTCGAGCCTCAAAGGCGCGCTCAGCGCGCAACACTTTCCTGATCGCCAGCGTTCGGCCAAGGGTGCTAGGATAGGTCCCGCAAGGGAGCGAACCCCAATGAGCCGCGCTTTCGTCAAGGAAGCCGAAAACGACACGGTCGAACTTCCCGACCGCCCGATATCGCCGCATCGCAACCTGGTGACCGAAACTGGGCTCGCCGACATAAAAGCGAGGCTCAGCCGCTTCGAGGCCGCCCTCGGCGCGGCGAGGGACGAGGGCGACAGAGACGCGATAGCCGCCGCCTCGCGGGAAATCCGTTACTGGAAGGCGCGGCTCGCAACCGCGGAAGTCGTCAAACTTTCCGCCGACAGAACCAGGGCGTCCTTCGGCATGACCATCTCTCTGCGCCGGGACGACGGCCGCGAGCAGAGCTTCAAAATCGTCGGCGAGGATGAGGCCGATCCCTCGCGCGGGACAGTCTCCTACGTGTCGCCGCTCGCCCGAGCGGTCCTGTCGCACGGGCCCGGAGACACGGTCATGATCGCAGGCCGCGAAGCCCTCATTCTGGACGTACGCTAACTTGCGGCCGGCTAAGCCCCGGCGTAGCGGACCGCCGGCTCCGCCTGGCTCGGCGCGCGGTTGAGGTTGGCGGTCGCCGGGGCCGGCTTCGCCTGGGGTTCGGGCAGGCGGCCTTCGAGCCAGGCGGGCAGGAACGCGTCGAGCCAGGCGGCGACTCGGCCGTCGTGCTGGAACCAGCCGCCAAGATGCTCGGGGCGGCTGAGCGCCCCGGGGCGGGTCAGGCGCTCCGCGCCGCGATGGGTCCAGCGGCACATCATGTGGTAGGTGACCTCGGGGTGGAACTGGAGGCCGACTGCCGAACGGCCGTAGCGATAGGCCTGGTTGGGGAAATTGACTCCGCCGGCGGCGAGGAGCTCGGCGCCGTCGGGCAGGTCGAAGCCGTCGGAATGCCACTGGTAGACGCAGCGCGGGAATTTCGCGCCACACAGCCGGTCGCCGGCGGGCGTCGGCTCGATCGGGTAATAGCCGATCTCGCTGCGCTTATCGTCGTAATTGAACACCCGCGCGCCGAGCGCGCGCGCCAGCATCTGCGCGCCGAGGCAGAGCCCGAGCACCGGCTTCGCCTCGGCGAGCGGCGTCGCGAGCCAGTCGATCTCTTGTCTCACCCAGTCGAGCGTGTCGTTCGCGCCCATGGGGCCGCCGAAGACGATCACGCCGTCATGATCGGCGAGCCGCTCCGGCAGCGGATCGCTGAGGCTCGGCCGGCGGATGTCGAGTCTCACCCCCATGGCCTTGAGCGCGACGCCGACCCGGCCCGGAGTCGAATGCTCCTGGTGGAGGATGATGAGAACGATCGGCCGCCGGGCGACGCTGGCCATGGGCATTTCGGTGATGAACTCCATAGTGTCCGGCGCCGGCCGCCTCGATCGATTCGTAGCTCTAACTAGGATCGCAAGTTCCGCGCCACAAGCTTAACGAACCGTGAACAGGGCGCTGGCGGCGCACGTCTTTCATTCGCCCTCACGGGACGCCTGTTTCGCCCGCGGCGGGCGAGGCTTGCCTAGCTCCGCGGCCGCCGATATACAAATCGTTCCCGCCGCGGCAGCGCCGCTCCCATCGTCTAGCGGTCCAGGACGTCGCCCTCTCACGGCGAAAACAGGGGTTCGAGTCCCCTTGGGAGCGCCAACCGGGGGTGCGGAACCGCTGGGATCGCGTCCTTCATCGGCTGGAGCGGCGGCCCGATCACAACGCTTGAGTTTGAGATTACTGCCGACGTAGACGTCAACAATTTTACCCTCGGCACAGTATCGCTTGCGTCGATAGTCCCCTAGCCCTCGACCTGGGCAATGATGCTCATGGGCTTCGCGGGTCTCGCCCTTGCCGGCTATCGCGCTTCTCGGAAGAGGGCTGCACTGGCGGCTTAAGGCAGTGCCCGCCGGATTAGCCCTTGAAACCGCGCCCCATCGCCGCCCCGCCGATCTCTGGCGGCTTACTCATGACAACGAAGCCGGCGCGCTGACGCAGCACATCTCTCGGCTTCTTGGATCATCCTTCGCGACCGCAACAGTCCGAGAACTCAAGCGGGTCAAACTATTGGCGCGCGAGAGCGAGCGGATCGCGCAGAACGGGCGCCGGCAAGGGCGCGCGCACTGACAGCGCCTTGTCCGCGCGAGCGATCGGCGGCGCGGAGGTCGATAGATTCGCCAGCGCCAGGAGCTCAAGCGCCGCGGCCACGCCCGCGACAAGGGCGGCTCTCATTGGGAGCACACGGTGAAACGTCAACACGGTTTCGATCGACGAAGCACTCAAATTAACGGTTTTTTACACCCTGTACTCACATCGCCGCAGTGACGGCGCGCACAGCCCAGCGCGCCAGGCGCTCTGATATGTTTGATCTGATCGTGTGGCGCGCGGCGCGTTCGGCGAGGCGTTCGCCGCGATTTTCGCCATCAATTCGTCGGTTTGACGCGCTAGCGCGGCCAAATGTCGGACGGCGAGATCGATTTCAGTCTCCTGTTGAGGCCGGAGGTTCCAACCCGGAATTTCGCGAAAGGCGATACGATCTTCAAGGAGGGCGACAAGGCCGACGAGTTTTTTGTCGTGGTGCGCGGACAGGTCGAGATCAGGACGGGCGACCGCCAGCTCGAAATCCTGGGGCCGAAGGGCATTTTCGGCGAGATGGCGCTGATCGACGACAGTCCGCGCAGCGCGACCGTCGTGGCCTTGACCGACGTCGTCGCGGCCCCGATCAAGGAGCAGCAGTTCCTCTTCCTGCTCAGGCATATGCCCGCGTTCGCGCTCAAGGTGATGCGCGTGCTGGCCAAACGACTGCGCCGCCAGAACAAGGCGGTCTGAATCAACTCCGGAGGCAGGGTTGGCGCGCCGCAAGCCGGTCCGATGCGATTCCGCCGGACGGCCCTTGCGCCAGATTGGCCGGCCCTCCGCTTCGGTCACGGGGCCGTGATTGGACAATTGGTCTAAGTCATGTTCGGAAAAAAAGCGCAGGCCGCGCCGGAGTTCCTGCGGTTTGCCGCACAGCCAGGCGGCCTGAAGGCCCAGACACGACGGTGCTCGCGTCTGGGCCGATTCATTTCAGCGTGAGTCGCAAAATGACCGGACAGCGAGAGAGACCGGGCCATCCTGCACCGCTCGAGCGAGTCCGCTGACCGCAGCTCGCGGCGCGTTCACCACGTGCGCCGTTCTGCGGCGAGAGCGTCGAGAATCGCAGGCGGCGCGCCATGGCGATCATCGCCATGGTGGGCGGGCGCACGCGGGATTGCGGCGCAACGGCCGGGATGGGCTGCGCCCCTCCATCCTCGGAACGCCTTCGCTGGGGAATAGGCGCGAGGCGGGACGCCGCGGGCTTCCCCTCTGGAACATGATCGGCTAGTTACGCTTATCAGGGCCGCCGTCAGCGCAGCGGCAGGGTCGGTCAGCGGGAAGAGAAACGTGCAGAGCGCTTTGAAATTCCTCATCGCGGGAATGGCGCTTGTAGTTGTCGTCGGGCTTGGAGCCATTGCTTATTCCCTGTTGAATGGCGGGCAGGAAACAAAAAATGCCGCTGCGGTTCAGCCGCAGGCCGGCCGGCAGCTGGCTGCCGCCTCCGGCCAATGTCCAATATCGGATCCCGCGAGCGGATATGTCAGCGGAAATGTCGTCTTCCGCCTCTCGAACGACGTGTTTCCGCCAAGCCCCACGCTGGCGAAAGAGATTCACGATCGCTACGGAAACAATGTCGACCTCGCCGACTGGGACGATCTGAAGGCGAGGCTGCTTAATGAAGCCGACGTCCGAAAGTTCATCCAGGACACGGGCATCCAGCTTCAGAGCACGAATTACGATTGCGACAACATCCTGGTCAGCCGGTCAGGCGGCGAGACAGTTCAGGGATTGCACTACCATCTGGCCCGCCACGACGGCAAAGTTCCTCCCAACTGGTCTGTGCTCGACAGCATCGGCTCCAACGATATCCACCTTGGAAGGTGGAACCATCCAGGACAGGCATTGCTGAAAATGCCGCAGGGCCAGTGAAATCTCCGCGACGGAATGGCGAACTGCCGCCGCAATCAGCGCCCGGCGTAGAAGCCGCTCGTCTGCGCCTGATGGATCGGATCCTGGACGGCAGATACGCCGAAACGGCCCGACTCGGGAGAGGCGTTGGGCGGCGGCGCGCTGGCGTTGCAGCCGGCGAGCGCGAGCGCCGCGACAAGTAGAATGGCCGGAAGTCGCATCGCCGCACTTTCGTTGATCGTCGGAGCGGGCAGCCTCTGTCGGCGCCGGTCCAACGCCAAAGGACAAAAAAACGGGCCCCGCGGCTTTCGCCGGCAAGGCCCAGCCTGCGGGAGAAGCCGGCTTCGATGGATACGCGGCGCGGGCCGCTTTGGATCACGTCGCGGCGGCGCGCGTGTCTCTGGGCGCCGCCGCTGGTTCTATGGCGAGGTCTGCCTAGCGACTTCGGCGGCTGCGGCGATGAGCTCGAAGGAGCGCAGGCGGGCGGAATGCTCGTAGACGTCGGAGACGACGATCAGCTCGTCCGCACCGGTTTCCGCGACGAGCGCTTCGATGCCGGAGCGGACCGTCCCGGGCGAGCCGATGATCGGGCGGGCAAGCATGCGCATTGCCTGCGCCTTCTCGATCGGCGACCAGTAGCTCTCGATGTCGTCGATCGGCGGCTGGCTCAAGCCGCGCGCGCCGCGGAAAAGGTTGGCGAACGACATTTGCTGGGTGATGGCGAGGCGGCGCGCCTCCGTGTCGCTCATGGCGGCGATGATGTTGACGCCGACGATCGCATAGGGGCGGTCGAGCTGGGCGGATGGCCTGAAGCGGCTCCGATAGATCTCGAGCGCGGGAATGAGCAAATCCGGCGCGAAATGCGACGCGAAAGCATAGGGGAGCCCAAGTTCGGCGGCGAGCATGGCGCCGAAGTGGCTCGATCCGAGGATGAAGAGCGGGACCTCGGTTCCCGCCGCAGGCACCGCCTGGATGCGCTGGCCGTGAGCGGCGGGCGCGAAATAGGCCTGCAATTCGATAACGTCTTGCGGGAAGGTCTCGGCGGCCTCCGGCGGACGGCGCAAGGCCCTCAGCGTGATCTGGTCGGTGCCCGGCGCCCGGCCGAGCCCGAGGTCGATGCGGCCGGGAAAGAGCCGCGCCAGCGTTCCGAACTGCTCGGCGATCACATAGGGCGCATGGTTCGGCAACATGATGCCGCCCGCTCCGACCCGGATGGTCGTCGTCCCGGCCGCGAGATGGGCGAGCACGACCGATGTCGCGGCGCTGGCAATGCCCGCTACGTTGTGGTGCTCCGCCACCCAGATGCGGCGATAGCCCCATTTCTCAGCGTGGGCGGCGAGATCGCGGGCGTTCGCGAGCGCGACGCCGGCGTCGGCGCCCTCAGTGACGCGGACGAGCTCAAGAATGGAGAGGGGCGTCATGGACCTTGGCGACAGTTTCCGCGCCTCGACAACGCAAGCCATGGCGGCTAAGCGAATAGCGCGGCATGGCGTATTGCCCGGAGTCCACGATGATGGTCAACTGGATCGCCTCGATCGGCCTTGCAGCCGCGATGGCGCTCGCGCCGCTCGCCGTGATCGCCCAGACCCCTCAGACGGCTGCTCCCGCGGCTTCGACGTCAGCCATACCGAGAACCGGGGCAGGGGCAGGATCGAACGCGGCTCGCGCACGCCATAGAGGCACGCTCAACCGACGGCGGGCGCGGACGACCGCCGAACATGCGCGCCGGGTCCGCGCGGCGCCGCATCAGTGACCATCGGCCGGCGCGCGCTCGCATTCTCACCGCGCCATGAAGCCGATCGCGAACCCGTTCGCGATGTCGATGAAAAAGGCGGAGACCAACGGCAGGATGGTGAAGGCCTGGGCGCAGGCGCCGTGCAGCTTGGTCACCGCGGTCACGTTGGCGATCGCGGTCGGGGTCGCGCCGAGGCTGATGCCGGTGAAGCCGGCCGAAATCACCGCGGCCTGATAGTTTCCTCCAATCGCCGGGAACACGGCGAAGAGGATATAGGCCACCGCCGCGATGGTCTGGGCCGCGAGAATGACCACAGCGCGGGCCCGAGTCCGCCAAGCGCCCAGAGCTGCATGCTCATCAGCGACATCGCCAGGAAGACATTGAGGGAGAGATCCGAGATCAGCGCCAGCGAGCGCGACCGCGTCGGCCACTCGAGCTTCGGCAGGAGGCGCGGAACGCTGTTGGTGACGACGATTGCGACCAGGAGGCAAACCACGAACAGCGGCAGCTTGACGCCGGTCGCTTCCACCGTTTCCTCGAGAGCGTAGGCGATCAGGATCACCACATTGAGCACGAGAAGGGAGCGCAGAAGCGAGACGTGGCTGATGTCGTCGAACGGCGTGTCGTCGTCGTCCGGGAGGCCGACGACCGGGTCGCGCGCGGACGGCCCGCTGAGCTTGTAGTGGCCGACGAGGTAGCCGGCGATCGGACCGCCGACCAGGCTTGCAACCACCCAGCGTCGCGGTGGCGATGCCGACTTCGAGCGCATTGGCGAGCCCGAAGCGCTCGGCGATGATCAGGGCCCAGGCGATCGTCGTCCCATGCCCGCCGATCAGCGAAGCCGAGCCGAGAAAGGCGTGATTCCCCAAGGCAAGCCGAGCGCCGCGACGCTGCCGGGTCGCGACGCCGAAACTGCGCAGCGCCTCCATCATCAGCACCACAAAATCGCGGCAGGTTCCCGGCCCGCGCGCGATTGTCTCGGCCGCGGTCTGCGTTCCCTCCTCGTGCCGGGCCTGATAGCGGAATTCGGCTTTGACCGCGTGCGTCATCGCCTGCATGACCGAAAGCGTGCGCGCCTGTTCGCCAGTGAAGCGGCGCGCCCATGCGGTCACCGTTCCGTCAGGGTCAGGCGCCTGCGGCCGCGCGAGACTCGCAAGGTCGGGGCCTCTTCCGGCGCGTAGGCGAAAGGGAAGTGTTCGGCGGCCGGTCGAGGCTATAGACGGGCTGCGGGGGCCCATCTGGGTGATGGGTCAGTTCGAGGGTCGAAACGATGTTGAGCCGATCCGTTCTCAGCCTCTCCGGCCATTCGAGGAAGCAGATCGAATTGTCGAACGCGTCATGGGTCCAGTGTATGAGCGATGGCTTCGGATCGACGTCGAGGGCGGAATGGTGAAGCCTGAGGTCATGGCTGTCGTCGGGCCGCAGCATCAAGCGGCGACGGGTGAGGCCGACCGGCTTTCGGTAGGCATACCGGGTCGAATGCACAATGCTGATCCTCGACATGCCCCATTCTTAGCAGAGATTTGAAATGGCCGTCGGCGCCGGCCTCCCGATTAGACGACGCGCTCGTTGCGGCGGCGAGCGGCCGCGCCGCGCGGAACAATTTTTCCATTCCAGAGTTTTCCCTCGACACGAACCCGCGGGCTCGCGCCTTGCGAGCGAAATCAAGCCAGGCAGGCGAGGAACGTTATCGAATCTCCAATCTCGACGATCATCGGAGTGGGAGCGGCCCCATGAACAACCCGCACGAACGACCGGTCGTGACCGAAGCAAACAAGGAGGCCGTGCGCGCCGGCCACACTGGAGACAATCTCCGCTATGTGCTCATCGCGAGTTGCGCGCTGGTCATCATTGCATTTATCGCGATCGCGCTGTTCGTGGGGGCGTGACCTCCCTCCGAAAACGCGTCGGGCTGCGCGTCGATCCAGACATCCGCGCCAACATTTCCGCGGCCGATTCTTCACGATCCAGATGTAGGAGTTCAGGCCGCGACGAACCGCTGCCTCCGGCCGGCGCCGGCAGACTTTGCGAGGCTTAGGCAGGACTCGCCCAGCGGAAAGCGCTCGCGCCGACGGGCCGTCATTTCGCTGCGCGCAAGGCGGCGAGACAGGCGGAAATCTCTTCCATTTGCGCCTCGATAAGTTCCGGGTTCGGCATCGCGCCGGGATGGCTCATGTTGCTGTGGGTCGCATGCAGGAAGTCGCGCAACGCCTACCGGCGCGGCCCGCTCGCCCTTGGCGATCTCAGTGAAAGGCGGCCCGGGCGTCTCGGCTACCACGTGGCAGGGAGAACAGATCTTGGCCGCGAGTTCTTGGCCGGCGCGCGCCTCGTTCGCCTCGTCCGCCCAAGCGCGAGCGGTCAAGCCGAATGTCGCCACGATCGTCGCAACGTCGGCCCGAACGGTGCGCGCCGCGTCGAGAGCCGAGCCTCATTACTCATTCGATACCCCAGCCGCGTCGCGTCGATAAGCCCATCCTGCTGGGCGCCAATATAAGCCGGGCCGGCCTCCTCGGCTATGGTCGGATCGCAGGTTCAGGCTTGCGCGACGGGCGGCGTGCGGGCAAAGTGGGTCCATTGAGTCGGGCTGCTCCGGGAGGGGCCCGACGGTTCGCGAGGGTGGGGCGGAAATGCGAATCGTCTTCCTAATCGGAATGCTCACAGCCCTGACCGGCTGCTCGAGCTACCGGGACGTCTCGTTCCTCTACTATCCCAATGCGTCGCCCAGTCCCCCGTTCCCCCCAGCGTCCGCGTTCTACGCCGAGGCAAGCCGGGAATGTGCGAAATATGGAATGAGGGCGGTGCATAATTGGGACAACTACACCTTTGATTTCGGTCGTGTCAGGGTTAATTACCTTTGCGTCCAGTGACCGGCGTCTGACTGACCGGAGGAGTTCGGCTCAGCGCCTGCCGAAATTGTAGGTCAGGTAAAGAGGTCGCCAGTTCGGCGGCGCGGGATAGGGCGAAGCCGCAGCGATCGCATTCATCACCGCCATATCTAGGTTGGGCGACCCGCTCGAACTTACGAGCTTATGGCCGACCAGATTACCGCCCTCGTCGACGTAAAAATCGACCACTCCCCGCTTGTTGGCGCTGTCGACATGGAGTTCCGGACCTTCGTGCAAATGCGCCTTGATCATCCCGTAGACGATGGTGAGATAACGGGATTCGGCGTTCCCGCCCGCAATCGGGGAGTGTTCCACCTCACGCGCGAACTTGTACTGCGGCAGGTCTTCGATCGTCGGCAGCGGCTCCCCCACCGGTGCCTTGGGTGGCGGCGCACGCGCGGCCGGGGCGGCCGCCTCGGCGGCACCGTCCTTCGGCTGCGGGATTAAGTTCGCCGGCAATTCGCCCTCCGGCGCCGGCGTCAGATCCTGCGCCGGAGTCGCGCTTTGCACCTTTTGCTCGTCAGCCGGCGTAGGCGCCGGCGCCTGCGTTTCGCTCTTCGGCGGCGCGCCCGGGGTTGGCGGCGGCGGGGACTGGGCTGCCGGCGCCTCGGTCGTCTTGTCCGGCGACTCCCGGTTGACCTTCTCCTTGGTTTCCAGCGCCGGAGCGTCGAACGCTGGCTTCTCCTCGAACGGCTTCAGCGGCTGCTTGGGCTTGTCTTCGGCCGGTTTTGGCTTGGGAGGCAGCGGTGGCTGCTCGACAACCACCTCGACCGGGATTTCCTGCACCTCGGTAGGGATCGCCGGCGGCCAGAGGGCGTAATAGGCGAATAACGCTAGTGGAATCGCCAGATGCAGCACAGCCGCGGCGATAAGCGCGACCGCCAGGCCCCTGCGCTCTGCAGGGGTAGGCGTTTCAGGCCCATCGAGGCGCTCAACCGGCTCGGCGGTGAAATCGGCCTCAGATAATAACGTGACGGTCAGCGCGCGGCTCCTTTCGCAAAGGCGCGATGTCTTTCCTTGGCTGAATCGCTTGCAGGAGGTCAATGGCCTCGGTGGTCACTTTGCCGCGCGGTACCGATTGGCGTATGGCGTCCGCGAATGAACCGGGCAGGCGACGAGCAGGGCGAGGCGGGCCTGAACCTACCTGCGGAATTGGGCGCAGGCGCGGCGGCGCGCGCGCCGCGAGCGCTCGTCTTCGATTCCGGACTTGGCGGCCTTTCGGTGCTCGCCGAAATCCGGCGCCTCAGGCCCGACGTCAAGATTATCTACGCCGCCGACGATGCGGCCTTTCCTTACGGCCGGCTCGGCGAGGCGGCGCTCGTGGCCCGGGTCGAGACGGTAATGGCGACACTCATCGCCGAAGCCGAGCCCGACGTCGTCGTCATCGCCTGCAGCACCGCCTCCACTCTCGCCCTCCCGCCGCTCAGGGCCGCCTATTCGCATTTGCCGTTCGTCGGCACCGTGCCGGCGATCAAACCGGCCGCGGCGGCGTCGCGATCGGGCCTCATCAGCGTGCTGGCGACCCGCGGAACCGTGGCCCGAGACTATACCCACGCGCTCGTACGCGATCATGCGGGCGACTGCGAGGTGACGCTGGTCGGCTCGTCGCTCCTCGCCGTGATCTCCGAACGCGTGATGCGCGGCGAAACGGTGGAGGATTCCGAGATCGCGCGGGAAATCGCGCCGTGTTTCGTCGAACGCAACGGCCGGCGCACCGACCACGTCGTGCTCGCCTGCACCCATTTCCCGCTCATCGTCGATCGGCTCGAGCGCCTCTCGCTCTGGCCCGTCGGCTTCGTCGATCCGGCCCCGGCGATCGCGCGCCGCCTCGATGGGGTAGTCGGCCCCGCCCGGCTTGGGGCCACGGCGGCGGATGACGGAGAGGCGATCTTCACCAGCGGCGAGGCGCCCGAGCCCACGGTGCAAAACACCTTGCGTCGTTACGGGTTGACGTTTAGGCCCACTGCGGTCATCGGCTCGGCGCCGGCCTGATCGCCGAGCGAGTCCAGGACACGGAAGGGCCGCCCATGCGCACATCGGTCGGACAGCCCGTTCGCCTCACCGACTATCATCCGCCGGACTACCTGATCGACCACGTCGAACTCGACGTGTCGCTCGACATTCACGCGACCCGCGTCCTCTCGACCCTGTCGCTCAGGCCCAATCGAGCCGGCCGTGAGGGCGCCCCGCTCGCGCTCGACGGCGACGAGCTCCTGTTCATTTCCGCCAGACTGGACAGCGACCCGCTCGACACCGCCGATTTCGAGGCGAGCCCGTCGCTGTTTCTCATTCCCCGGCCGCCTCAGCGTCCGTTCACGCTCAAGATCGAGACAAGGCTCGATCCGGCGGCCAACACCAAGCTCATGGGTCTCTATCGCACCGGCTCCGCGTATTGCACCCAATGCGAGGCTGAGGGCTTCCGGCGAATCACCTATTTCCTCGACCGGCCGGACGTGCTCGCGATCTATCGGGTGCGGCTTGAGGCGGATCGGGCCGAGGCGCCGGTGCTGCTGGCCAACGGCAATCTCGAAGCCGCGGGCGAAGCCGACATCCGCGGCCGCCACTTCGCCATCTGGAGCGATCCGCACAAAAAGCCGTGTTACCTGTTTGCGCTGGTCGCCGGCGATCTCGGCTATATCGCCGATTCCTTCGTCACCGCCTCCGGCCGCAAGGTCGATCTCGCCATCCATGTCGAACACGGCCGCGAGGAGCGCGCCCGCTATGCGATGGAGGCGCTCAAGCGGTCGATGGCGTGGGACGAGCAGGCTTACGGACGCGAATATGATCTCGACGTGTTCAATATCGTCGCGGTGTCCGATTTCAATATGGGCGCGATGGAGAACAAGGGCCTCAACGTCTTCAACGACAAATACGTGCTTGCGTCGCCGGAGACGGCGACCGACGACGATTACGCGAGCATCGAGGGCGTCATCGCGCACGAATATTTTCACAATTGGACCGGCGACCGGGTCACCTGCCGCGACTGGTTCCAGCTTTGCCTCAAGGAGGGGCTGACCGTCTTCCGCGACCAGGAGTTTTCCGCCGACATGCGCTCGGCGCCGGTAAAGCGCATCGACGACGTGCGGGCGCTGCGCGCGGCGCAGTTCCCCGAGGACGCCGGGCCGCTGGCGCACAACGTGCGGCCCGAGGTCTATCACGAGATCAGCAACTTCTACACAGCGACCGTCTACCAGAAAGGCGCCGAGGTCATCCGGATGCTAAAGCGCCTGATCGGCGCCAAGGCGTTCCGCGCGGGCATGGACCTTTACTTCGCCCGCTTCGACGGCCAGGCGGCGACGGTCGAGGATTTCATCGGCTGTTTCGAAACGGTTTCCGGCCGCGATCTCTCCCTGTTCATGCGCTGGTACACCCAGGCCGGCACGCCGAAACTCACGGTTTGCAGCGCCTACGACGCCGCCGCCAAGACCTACCGGCTCGACATCGCACAGTCGCTCGCACCGACGCCGGGACAGTCCGTCAAGCTGCCGGCGACGATGCCGCTGGCGCTCGGCCTCATCGGCCCCAATGGCGGTGACCTTCCGCTTAACTCACCCGATGCGAGCGCAGAGGAGCTTCAGAGCGGCGTGTTCGAACTCAAGGACGCGCGGCGGTCGATCGTCTTCCGCGACGTGCCGCAGCGGCCCACGCTATCGTTCCTACGCGGCTTTTCTGCCCCGGTGCGGGTGGAGGACGATCTGACCGAGGAGGATCTGGTCGTCCTCTCGCGACATGACAGCGACAATTTCAACCGCTGGCAATCGCTGCAGAGCCTGGCGACCCGCATCCTCATCCGCGGCGTGACCGCCATTCGGGCCGGCCGCGCGCCCGAGCGTGACGGTGCGTTGGCCGCCGCGTTCGGCGCGCTAATCGAGGACGCCCGCGCCGGCCGCATCGATCACGCCTTCGCGGCGCTCGCGATGAGCCTGCCGACGGAGGCCGACATTGCGCGCGAGATCGGCGCAGACGTCGATCCGGACGCGATCTACGCCGTTCGCAAGACCCTGCGCGGCGCGATCGGACGCGCGCATGGCCCCGCACTCGCCGCGCTGCACGCCGAACTCGCCGATACCTCGCTGTTCAGCCCCGGCGCCGCTGCCGCTGGCCGCCGCGCGCTGCGCAATGTCGCTCTAAGTCTCTTCGTCGACGGCGACGTTTTCGAGGGACTGGCGCTCGCCCACCGCCAGCTTGCCAACGCCGACAACATGACCGAGCGCCTCGCCGCGCTCGCGGCGATCGCCTTCAAACCCGACGATGCCCGCGAACATGCGCTCGACGCCTTCGGGCGCCGCTATGCGATGGAGCCGCTCATCCTCGACAAATGGTTCGCACTTCAGGCGCTCGTTCCCGAGCGCGAGACGCTGGACAGGGTGCGGGGGCTCATGAATCACCGCGGCTTCTCGCTCGTCAATCCCAATCGCGTCAGGGCGCTGATCGGCGGATTCACCGGCAACCAGACCCAGTTCAATCGCCCCGACGGGGCGGGCTTCGCGCTGCTCGAGGAAGTTGTCGTCTTTCTCGACCCGACCAACCCGCAGATCGCGGCGCGGCTTTTGACCGCGATGCGGTCGTGGCGCTCGCTCGAGGGGGGCCGCCGCGGCCATGCCGAAGCGATGCTCCGGCGGATCGCCGCCCAACCCTCGCTGTCGCCGGACGTGCGCGACATCGTGACCCGTAGCCTCGGCTGAGGGCGGCGTCCCCGCGGGCGCCGGCGGGCGCCGGCGTGACTTGGCCGGCCGATTCTCCCGGTTCCCGTTCCGCCACATTTTTTCGCGCGCACCCCTGTCAAGGGTCTGGACAAAGATTCGCACAAGGATTCTTATCGTAGTGATTCGGGCGTGAAGGCGGCTGCCCGAGTGTAATTTGTGGCGAAGTCTGAGAAGGGCGATGACGCCTGCAAGCGCGGCAAACGGGGACGCTTGTCCGGAAGGGCCAGCCCGAGCGCTGAGCGGGGAAGCGGCGGTTCGCCTCGCGCTCGCGTGGGCGCGACGCCCGATCGAGGCGCTCGAACGCGCGCATCGGCCTGCCACCGCCCCGGCCGCGCGCCGGCAGGCGTTTCCGACGGCGGTTTCGATCGCAATCGCCGCGGCGATCGCGGTAGCGACCGTCGGCCTCGTCGCCCTAACGCTCCAGCACCTTTGGCTCGAGCGCGATCGGGCGTTGCGTGACGGCGCGCGCGAGGTCGACATCCGCGCCACGCTCATCGCCCAGCGGCTCAATGTGGCGCTGATGGCCGAGCCGCAGGCCTCTGAAGCGGAAGTCTTCCGGCGCGTGCTCGCGGCCCATCCCGACGAGCGGCTGGACCAGTCGATCCTCATCGATCGCAACGGGCGCCTGACGGAATTCGGCCGGACTGCGGGGGACGGCGCTTCGCCGCTGGCGCTCCTGTTCAGCGGCCCCGGCGCTGCCGCCGCGCCGAGCGGCGACCCGGCCCACGTCATTCGCTTTCGTACCGAGCGCGGCGACGAGCAATTTGCCGCCGAGAGGGCGCTGTCGCGAACATCGGCAAAAGTGGTATTCGCTTCGCCGGTCGACTTCCATCTTGCGACCTGGCGCCGCACCGCGCTGGTTACGGTTTTCCTGCTTGCCGCCACGATCGCGCTCATGGTCGCGGCGGCTGGCCTTTACGCCATCGACGCCAGAGCCAGGCGCAGGCGCGTCCGCGACGAGCGCGCCCGTCGCGCCCGTGTCGATTTCGCGCTCAATCGCGGACGTTGCGGCCTGTGGACCTGGGACCTGGAGAGCGGCCGCATCCATTGGTCGGCCTCGATGTTCGACCTGCTCGAGCTGGACGAGCGCCCCGGCTCATGGACGGTCGCCGACCTGCAACCCCTCCTGCACCCGGAGGACCAGAGCCTAGAGACGATGGCGCGAGCGGCGGCCGAGCGGCGCGGCGAGTGCGTCGACATCGAGTTCCGGATGCGGGCGGCCGACGGGCGCTGGGTGTGGCTGCACAAGCGCGCCGACATCGTCGAGGACGAGGAGACCGGCGCGGCGAGCCTTGTCGGCATCGCCTTCGACGTCACCGAGCGCAAGCGCGAAGCCGAGCTGTCGGCGACCGCCGACCAGCGCCTGCGCGACGCAATCGAGGCAATCTCGGAGGCGTTCGTCCTGCGGGATTCGGGCAACCGGCTCGTGCTGTGCAACTCGAAATATCAAAGCCTGAGCAATCTGGCTGAGGCGTGGCGGCCCGACGCCTGCCGCGACCCGTTCTCTTCGCCGGCGGAAACTCGCGCCATCGTCCGCGATGCGTTGGGCTTGGCGGGCGAGGGCGCCTTTGCCGGCCGATCGCGCACCTACGAGGTTCGCCTCGCCGACGGGCGATGGCTTCAGATCAACGAGCGCCGAACCCACGACGGCGGCTACGTGTCGGTTGGCGCCGACATCACCGCGCTCAAGGAACATGAGCAACAACTCATCAATTCCGAGCGGCTGCTGCTGGCGACGGTCGCTCAGCTCAAACAGTCGCGCCGGTCGCTCGAAGAGCAGGCTCAGCAGCTTGCCGATCTCGCCGAACGCTATCACGAGCAGAAATCGCGCGCCGAGGCCGCCAACCGCGCCAAGGCCGAGTTCCTCGCCAACATGAGTCACGAGTTGCGCACGCCGCTCAACGCCATCATCGGCTTTTCGCAGCTTATGGGGAGCCAGACTTTCGGGCCGCTGGGATCCCAGAAGTATCGCGACTATTGCGCCCATATTCTCGCCGGCGGCGAATATCTCTTGCATGTGGTCAGCGACGTTCTCGACATGGCGCGGCTCGAGGCCGGCCGCGAGCGCCTGACTTACGCGCGCTTCCGCGCCGAGCAGGCGGTGAGCCGGGCGGTGCTAGACGTCGCGCCGACTGCGCGCGAGAAGCGCATCGCGGTCAGAATCGAGGTGGGGTCGGAAGTGATGGTCGAAGCGGACCCTTTGGCGGTCGAGCGGATTCTCACCACGCTAATGCGCAACGCGGTGAAATTCGCGCCCGAGGGCGGCGAGGTGACGATCGGGGCCGCCGCGGTCGGCGAGCAGGTCCATTTCATCGTCGAGGACAACGGCCCGGGCATAACGGCGGAGGATGTCGCGCGGCTCGGCCGGCCATTCGAGCAGGGGGACGCCGTCATGGCCAACGGCATGAAGGGATCGGGGCTCGGCCTCGCCATCGCCAATTCGCTGGTCGAGCTGCATGGCGGCGCGCTGTGTCTCCGGTCGATGCCAGGCGAGGGGGCGGCGGCGGTGGTCACCCTGCCGAGGTTCCAGCGTGGATCGCGTGCCATCGCGATGACCCGCGTGGCCTGAAGGCAAGGACGACCGTAGCCCACGGGCATTGAGGCCCGCCTAGTCTAGGCGCCGGATCACGCCGTCGTCCGCGGCGCGTCGGGGACCGGCGCTCATCATCACGCGGGCCGGCGCCACCCTGATTAATGGTACGCCTAACCGCACGTTCGCGCTGTGACGGGGATCACTGCCGTCGCGGCAGCGTCGTCTTAATTGGTTTTGTCCCGGCGCGTGCAGCAGGGCCGGGCTCTCGGAGGAATCACATCCATAGCGTGGACTTAAGCCATCGGGCCGAAGCCGGACTGGGCGGCAGCCCCGATCATCGGCGCGTCGGCAGGGATGGCGACGGTTCTCGATCAGGACGCGGTCCGACCGATGATGGTCATGGAGGATTGGAGCGATGGGTAACGTTCATCAGTTGCGGACATCTGCCAGGGGCGCGTTCGAGGACGGCGACGCCTTTGTAGAGGCGATTCAGCCGTCGGGTTCGCGCGGCTTGGCGCGGCGGCAGGAAGATGCAACCAGTGTTTTCGGCGCGCCTGCGACGGGCGCCGATCCGTTGGCGAGCGGGCTGACCGTCGAAGCGACGGTGAAATGGTTCAACGCCGACAAGGGCTATGGCTTCGTAGAACTGACGGGTGGGCGGGGCGACGCGTTTGTGCATCTCAAGACTTTGCGGCAGATCGGACGCGAAACGCTGCCCTCGGGCGCAAGGATTCGCGCCGTCGTTCGTTCCGGTTCCCGGGGCGCTCAGGTCGTCCGAGTGATCGAGGTCGACGCTACCAGCGCCGTCGAACGGCCGGAGCGACCGCCGCGGCGGCCCACCCCCGACGCGTCGACCGCGGTTGATTTGACCGGCAAAGTTAAGTGGTTTGACGGCTCGCGAGGCTTCGGCTTCGTCGCCAGCGACGACTTTGGCAGGGACGTGTTCGTCCACAGTTCGATTCTCGGCGCTGCCGGCGTCTCCAGCCTCGCCGAAGGTCAGCCGATCTCGATGCGGGTTGTCGAGACGCCGAAGGGCCGAGAGGCGATCGCGATCACCCTCTAACCGAAGATCAAGCTTCGGAGCTGGACGACAAACCGAGGGCTCCGATTCCGGGCCCCTCTTCTATTTCTGGGACGCTAGTAGCCGCCGGCCCACGCCTCGTCCGCGCCGGCGTCAGCCAGGCGCGGGGTAGGCAGCGCGGTACATCGGCCCGCTACTCAAATCTCGAACTCGATGCCGATCTCCATGATCTGAGAGCCGGGAATTTTGAAAAACGCCCCCGGGCGTTGGGCGTTGTGATGCATGAAAGCGAACAGCGCCTCGCGCCATCGCGGCAGTCCCGCGCGCCGTCCGGAGGGTATGATCGTCTCGTGCCCGGTGTAGTACATGGTGCGTCCGAGATCGAACGGCTCGATCTTCCCGCTCGCGATCGCCTCGTCGAGCCGTTCGGGGATGTTCGGCTCCTCCATGAAGCCGAACCGCAGCTCGAGACGCGTTATGCCCTCTGCGATCGGCGCGACCACGAATCGATCATGGTCCGGCGCGCGTGGTGCCTCCGTCATGTTGGCCGCGACCAGCAGCACGCGTTCGTGCAGGACGTGATTGCAATTGACGTTGTGCGACAGCGCGAGCGGTACGCCCTTGGCCATGCGCCCGAGTACGATCGCGGTTCCAGGCAGGCGCAGCGGCGGGTTGCGGCGCAGGCGCTCGATGAAATCCGAAGTCCGCTCGCGTATCTCGAGCCGCACCACGTCCATGACCTCCTCGCCCTTGCGCCACGTCAGCATGAGGAACGCAATGACGAGCGCGATGAGCAGGGGGAACCAGCCGCCGTCGAAGAGTTTGGTCGAGGTGGAGGCGAAGAACAGGAGGTCGAGGGCGAGCAGGCTCCCGTTGACCGTGTAGACGACGAAGCGATTGTGCTTCCAGTGCAGGGCCACGAAAGTGGCCATGAGCGTCGTGATCACCATAAGGAGCGAGACGGCGATGCCGAATGCGCCGGCAAGAGCGTCCGAGGAGCGAAAACCGATAACGGCGGTCAAGGTGCCAATGGCGAGCGCCCAGTTGACGAAGGGGACATAGATCTGGCCGATTTCGCGGCCCTCGGTATGGACGACTCTCATGCGTGGCAGAAACCCGAGCGAGATTGCCTGCTGGGTCATCGAATAGGCGCCGGAGATGATCGACTGCGAAGCGATGACCGTCGCCGCGGTCGCCAGGACGATGAGGGGAAAATGCGCCCATTGCGGAGCGAGGGCGTAGAACGGGCTGTCGAGGACATCGGGCGAGTTGGCCTCGGCGAGCAACATGCCGCCCTGGCCGAAATAGTTGAGGGTCAGCGCCGGAAGCGCGACCGCAAACCAGGCCACGCGGATCGGCACGGGACCGAAGTGGCCCATGTCGGCGTAGAACGCCTCGCCTCCGGTGACGGCAAGGAAAGCGCCGCCGATCACCACCAGGGCCAGCGGCCCCGCATGCCAGAGGTAGGTTACTGCCGCCAGCGGACTGAGCGCGGCGAGCACCGCGGGCGCTCTCAGGATCCCGGTGACGCCGAGCGCGCCGGCGACGATGAACCAGACCAGCATCACCGGCCCAAATATGCCGCCGATAAAGGACGTGCCGTTGCGCTGGATGAGAAACAGGATCGCAAGGATGACGGCAGTCAGCGGGACGACGGCGCGATCCAGCTCGGGAGCATAGATTTTGAGGCCCTCGATCGCGCTTAAGACCGAGATCGCCGGCGTGATCGTGCCGTCGCCGTAGAGCAGGGTCGCACCAATGAGGCCGATAACGACCATCGCTGCGCGCCAGCGGTTTTGCTTGGCGCGGCGCGGGCTCACCAGCGCGAGGAGCGCCAGGATGCCGCCCTCGCCGTGATTGTCGGCGCGCATGATCAGGATCGCGTATTTGAAGGAGATGACGATGATGAGCGACCAGAAGATCAACGATACGATGCCGAGCACGGCTTCCGGCGTGATTGACCCCGAAGGACTGGCGGACTTGGCGGCGACATTGAGGGTATAGAGCGGGCTCGTGCCGATGTCGCCGAACACCACGCCCATGGCGGCGAGCGCCGCTGGCCCCAGCGCCCGCCTGTCCGAATGCGCCGCCCGCGGCGCTGCGCCGACCTTCGCGGTTGCGCTCATCGAGCGGCCTCGCCCATCGCCCGTGAAGGCGAGACCGTAACGCAGGCGCGACCGCCCGTAAACCGACGTTTGGGTCAAGCCGCGTCTCGTGCGGCGCTTTCGCGAGCGCGACAGGGTCGGCCTTGACGCCCAGAGAGGGCTGAAACATGCGGGCCCGCACCGTTGGACGGTGCTTGATCGGGGGCGCTGAAATTCAGCGGGCGTCGAGCGCGGACGGGCGTTTTTCCGGCGGGCTACGACCCTACTGCAGCACGTAGCGAATGCCGACGCGCAGCTGCTGGGAAATGTTGTTCTGCTTGATCGCCAGCCCAGTCATCGGATTGACGAGCGTGTTCACGACGCCGCCGTTGAGGTAGCGATAGCCGATGTCGAGGGTCGCGCTCGGATTGAGCTGGAACCCGAACCCGGCCGACACCGCCCAGGCGAATGTGTAAGTGGTCGCATTGATGGATCGGTTCCAGTTTTGCGGCGCGAAGGCGATGTTCGGCTGTGGGGCGATCGGATTGCCGTAAGGATCGAGCCAGACCTGCGGATAGGCGCCGGTCGGGGTGAGGTTGGCGGCGTAGGTGAGGCCGTTGCCGGTCTCGGCGGTGTTCAGGCCCCCCGACAGGACATTCATGTTCAATCCAAGGCCTCCGCCGACATAAGGGGTGAAGCCGCCGTACGTTCCGAGATCGACATAGGCGTTGGCCAGGAAGGTGTTGTTGTGCGACCTGATGGTCGTCGTCGCGTCGCAGGTGTCGGACGTGTTGTAGAGATAGCCGAGCGGCGCGTGAGGCGGGGTCTTGCTGGTTTCCCCGGTCAGCCCATAGGGACAGACGACCGTCGTCTGGCGCGTTCCCCCGGCGCCGACGCTATAGTCCCAGGTCGCATCGAACCGCAGATAATCGTTGAACCGGTAGCCGGCTCCGACGCCGCCGGTGAAGTTGGTGGTCGACCATGACGTTCCGGGGGACGTCGCGTAGGACGCGCCCACGAGGCCCGGCGGCGGCGTCGAAACGCTCGAGAGCGAGATGGTCGGCGCCTGGTAGAAGCTGATCCCGAGGTCGCCGCGCAAATACCAGTTCGAGCCGACCTCGAAGGTGGCCGGGCCCTGGCTCGCGGGGATCGTAAGCGGCGGCGCGCTCCCCAGCAGATCGGCCGCCGGGGCTGGCCAAGCCGCCACGGTCAGCCCGGCGCAAGCGAGGAACTTGAGAACCTTCATCGGCAACCCCAGAATCGCCTCGGCCGGCGCAAGAAACGGCGGCGCTTCAGCAGAATCTGGAGGCGAATACTTAATTAATGCTTAATCGTAACAAATTTTTATCCATACAATACCTAGATCACTTACTATAGGTAAGTATAGATCGGGTAAGGCGATAAGAACGTTGGGCGCGGACCAAGTCTTGCCGCGGAGGCGCCGCCCTCCTCACGTCCGGGCCACAAGGAGGCCGAGGCCGGCCAGCAGAATCCCGACATACTGGCGGGCTGCGAGCGGCTTTGCTTCCGTTCCGAAAAGACCGAGGCCGTCGATGAGCGCCGAGGCGGCGAGGATGACGAAAAAATAAGCGAGAAAGGTCTGGGTCGGGCCAAGCCTCGGAGCGACGAAGGTCAGGCCCACGAGAATGCACGCGCCCATCATTCCGCCCGCGACCGCCTTTAGCCCTTGAGCCTGGAGAAGGTTCGCTCCGGGAAAAGGGAGACGGTAGATCGCGACAGCCACAAGCAGGAGCGCCAGGGCGGATACGGTCGCGGACATGGCGCCGACCCATATTGCGCCGACGCCCGCCCTCGCCGCCGCGCCGTTGGTCATCGCCTGCAGGACCTGGAAGGCGCCGCACGCCATCGCAATGAGCCAGAATTGCACCTTCAAATCCCTCACAAGTCCAACTTCCCGTCGATGTAGCGCGTCCGCTCGATGAACGCCGACAGGCGCCGGGCGAAGTCTCGCCGCACGCGCGTCAGCGGCGGCCGGCTTCGCCGCCACGGCGGCGCCGGCGGCGAGAGGGCGAGCTCCGGCCAGGGCGAACTCAAGAACCAGTCGCGGTAGTCAATGGCGAATCGCGCCTCGCCGCGCCAGAGCTTGAGCTCCCACGGCTTCGGCGAATTGACGAAATGGAGCACGATCGGCTCGATCAAGCGCTCGAGGTCGATAAGGAAGAAGTCGCCCATGAAATTGTATCGTGGCGAAAGCGGCGCAAAGTCGCCTTTCAGCGTCGCGTTGAGCGCGTCCTGCTCGTTGAACGGGAAGCGCTCCGGCGCGTCGCGCAGCGCTCGCGTCACGCGCTCGGCGAGCGCGCGCTTGCGCCATTCGGCGCGGTCGATCGCCATCAGGCCGGCGTTGAAATAGGGAGTGTCGAGCGCAAGGCCGAGCGCGCGGCGGTTCCGCTGGAATCGCCGGGCGAGCGCGTCGCCCTTGAAGTCCATGTAAAGGATCATGTCGTAAGCCGCGGCGAGCGGCCTGCCGCCGAGATCGAAGCTTTCGAGCCGCTTCAAGCCCGGCCGGACGATGAGCATGTCGGAATCGACCGAGACGATGCGCTCGAAGCGGGCCGGCAGGATCTCGTCGAGAAACAGCCGGCGGAAGACGGCGCGGGAAAAGCGCCCGCTTGCCTTCAGGTTGTTGTCGAAGCGGGCGAAGTCGATCGTCACGAGCTTGATGCGGTCGCGCAGGTGCTGCGCGAGCCTGTCGAAGCCGGGCGGAACGTCGCCCGCCTCGCAGACGAGGAAAATCTCATGGCCGCCGTCCGGCTCGGCCTCGATGAGCGAGGCGATGGCGCGCAAAGCCGGGGCAAAAAACGCCCGGTCCGGCGTGAAGCAATAGGCGGTTCGCATGCCGTCTCGTTCTCTCCGTTTGACGCCTTGGCTCGCCGACGCGTCCCTCTGGCCAGCGCGACCTGTTGCCCGCCCGCGCCCGCTTGGAATGCAACTCCGTTCGAAGACACCGTCCGGTCGTTTGAGCATGGGCCGAGGCGATTGACCCGCGGCCGCGGAGCAGGCCGTGCGGGCAAAAATAGCCGCAAGCGCCGAAAAGCCGACGAAAGCGGATGAAAACGAAAACGCCGCTTTTTGCTTTCTTTTATTTTTCCGAATCGGGACTTTTCAATGGGTTGCGGCCGATTCAAATCCTTTTTTTCTCCCCCCGCTCATCGCCCTGCCGCAGCCCCTCCGAACGCGCCCCGCCCTCGCTCATGTTTTCCAGTATAGCGCGATTTCTGATTTTGTCAAGATAATTCGCCTAGAATCGGTTTTTCAGGTAGGCGCGGGCGGCTCTTACGGCGTCACGCGTTGGCTGGCCGGACGTTGATCCGGGCTTGCCGGCCATGCATGCCGCGTGGAGTATTATGCCGCCACCGGCTTACAAGCGGGCTTTCGACGCTCAACTGGCGGTCAACGCCGCGCTTGGCCAGAGCCGGGGCAAAGGAGCGGCGACGCCTGCCTAATCCTGCTCGCCGATCGTTTGGGCATAGGTCTTGCCGTAGGGATAGAAGCGTTCCTTGCGGCCTTGCTCCCAAGCCGCCTTGAGCTCGGGCGTCGTGATGTCCCAATCCGGCCGGATTTTCCTGGTGACCGCACGCAGATCCTGGCGGAGATCCTCCACCGTTGGGCGGCCGAAAAACCAATAGCCGTTATAGACTTTATGGACGACGAGACCCGGCTCGAGCACAATCGTGTAGGGAATCATCGGGTTGTGGACTGGATCGGTATATTCGGCGATGTCCAGGTCCTTCTGGATGGCGCGCCTCGGGTCGGAGAGAAAAGGCCAATGGGCGCCGACTCCGCTGCGAAACTCATTCGTCTCGACAATAGAGTCGGTGCTTATCGTCACGAGCCGGCAATAGCCGACCTCGAGCTCGCGATGGAGTTGAACAAGGCCCTCATGCTGCCGGCGGTCCTTGGGACAATAGCCCCCACGGCTGAGAACGAGAACCATAGGATGGGGTCCTTGCAGCTCCGACAGCTTGCGGTGTTTCGCGGTGTGGTCGGAAAGCTCGTAGTCGGGGAAGACAGCGCCTGGAACGATGTCGGATCGCATGCGAAGATCTCCTCGGTTGAACGCGCGTGGATTTCTGCGCCCGCTGGCGTCAATGCCGCCGGAGCAGGGCGGTGAGCAAGAGGCAGACGAAGGCGCCCACCGCGGCGGCGAGAAATCCGTCGATATAGGAGAGAACCGCAGCCTGTTTCGCCACCGCCGCGCCGAGCAAGCTCGTCGCCTGCGCCGCAGCGACCGCGACGTCGCTCGTATGGACGCCCATCGCGCTGCGATAGGCCTGAAGCCGATCGGCGGTCAGGCCGCCGAGGCTGTCGACATGCAGGCCGATGAGGTTCGAATGAACCTGCTCGCGGACGCGGACGAAGGTCTGCATGAAGGCGGTGCCGATTTCGCCGCCAAACAGGCGGACGGTCTGGAACAACGTGCCGATCGTCAGCACGTCGGCAGGGTTCATCGACTTGACCGCGAGCACGACGACCGCGGTCAGCGCGAACGATTGGCCGAGCGCCTGCAGGATCTGCGACGGCAGGAAATCGTCAGTCGCCCAATCCTGGGTAAGAAATGTTCCCATGAGGCAGGCGACGCCGATCAGAATCGCGCCGATCGCCAGGATCCAACGCGCGTCGACGCGTGACAGAAGCCAGCCGAGCGGAAGGACGATCGCGAATTGCGGCAGCGCGATCCACAGCAGAACCGCGCCGACCTGCAGCTCGCGATAGTCCTGGACGACCTGGAGGTAGGTCGGAATGATATAGGCGGTCGAGAGGATGATGAAACGGAAGCCGGCAAGGATCAAAAGGATCGGCACGATCCCCTCCTTCGCCAAGAGCCGAAGGTTGAGAAACGGCTTGTCGATGTAAAGCTCGCGCCCGACGAAGGCGAAGGTGAGCAACGTTCCCGATAGCAGGAGCCCGTTGACGAGACCGTTGTTGACCCAGTCGAGGCGGTTGCCCTGGTCGAGGCCGGCGTAAAGCAGAGCGAATCCGATCCCGGAATAGGCGAGTCCCGGCCAGTCGAGGTCGCGCAACAGATCGAGGTTGATTTTCTCGCGCGGCGCCCCGTACCAGATGCAGGCGAACATGACCGGCAGGGCCAAGCAAAATTGCCATTGAATCCACCGCCAGCTGAAGTTTTCCGTGTACCAGCCCTCAAGCGAGGCCGAGACATTCTGCGACAGTTCCGAGTTCATCGCATAAATGGCGAGTCCGTAGACGACGAGGCGCTGCGGCAGATTGCGGACGATGAAGCCGATGGTGAGCGGGATGAAGGTTCCCGTGCCCACGCCGGCAAGAAATTGCGCGGCGAGGAAGGCGCTGAGGTTGGGCGACAACGGCCCGAGCAGGGCGGCGACGAATAGAAGGGCGATCCCGTACAACAGGATGCGTCTGACGCTGAAAATCGCGCCGAGATAAGGGCAGGCGACGCCGATGAGCATCTGGCCGACGCCGAAGCTGGTCGTCATCCAGGCGCCCTCGTCGAACCCGAAGTGCAGCCCGCCGCGCAGGTCGGCGAGCCCGAAGGTGGTGATGCGGCTGCCGGTGAATGACAGGATCGCGCCGATGAGAACGCCGAGGATGCCGACGTAAGGCCGAAGCGTATCGGGGTCGAGCCGAATGTACCGTATGCCGCGCTCTTGAGCAGCGACGCCGGCGCAAGTGATTGGAGCGGGCGCCGGCGCGGGCGGATCTGCGGCGTCGCGGGCGAGCGGGGCAGGGACCGCCGTCATGGACGCGGCGCGACGCTCGCCGCGGCCCCGCCCGTGGCGGGCTGGGCGCCGGTGTCGATCGTGGCTTCGACCGACATGCCGGGCCTGACCAGCGACCCGAGCGCCTCATCACGGTCGAGCACGATCTTCACCGGAACCCGCTGCACGACCTTGGTGAAGTTGCCGGTCGCATTATCGGGCGGCAGAAGCGCGAAAGTGCTTCCGGTGCCCGGCGACCAGCTGTCGACATGGCCGGTAAGCTTGAGATCGGGGAAGGCGTCGACCGATATCCGGGCCGGCTGGCCAAGCCGGACATTGGTCATCTGGGTCTCCTTGTAGTTCGCGATCACCCAGATGTTGGGCAGCGGCACGACGGCGATGATCTGCGTGCCGACATTGACGAACTGGCCGAGCCGAACCTGCCGCTGGCCGACCAGCCCATCGGCGGGCGACTCGATGCGCGTATAGCCGAGGTTGTCGGACGCGAGCGCGACCTGGGCCTCGGCCGCCTTGATCTGCGCCTTGAGCTGCTTTTCCTGGATGTCGATCGCCGCGAGCGCGGCCTTTTGCTGTTCGAGCTGAGCCGCGTTCAGCCGCCGTTGCGCGATCTCGCGCTTGGCGTTGTCGTCGGCCTGCTCGACCAACTGTTGCGTGCCGGCGATCCCGGTGCGCAAGAGGTCGCGCTGTCGCTTGTCCTCGAGCTGATAGCGCAGGACGTCCGCCTCGGTTGCGTCGATCGTCGCCTCGGCCTGCTGGACGAGCGACTGCTGCACGATGCGCTGATTGGCGAGATTGGCGAGCGTCGCCTGGGCGGCGGCGAGATTGGCCTGCGCCAGGTCGAGCTGGGCCTGATAGTCGGACGGGTCGATCACCGCGAGGAGTTCGCCCTTTTTCACGATCTCGAAGTCATTGATCGGCATTTGGGTGATATACCCCGACACCCGGGCGGAGAGCGGCGTCACATCGCCTGCGACGAAGGCGTCGTCGGTCGATTCGAACCGCGCCGCGCCGGTCCATCGGTCCCAGTGTCCGGCCGTGTACCAGACGAGCCAGGCGGCGAAGACGAGGAGCAGGACGCGCAGAAGCGGGAAGAGCCAGCGCTTCGTCCAGCTCTCGGCGGCAGGCTTCTCAGGCGACCCAGCGTCGGTCGAGGGGGCGTCGGTCATAAGACTCTTGGCAAACCGCACGGGAGAGGAAAGCGCAAGTCCATAGTCAGCGCGCCTCGCCGCTCGCCGGCTCGGCGTGGCCGATGACCCGGCGCGCTTCGGGAAAGGCCTTGCGCACCGAGCGCTCGACCGCATCGACGGCATCGTGCACCGTTTCGACCGGCGTCGCCGGATCGACCCGGCAATGGAAGAGCACGACCACTCCCTCCTTGGTCTCCCGTACGCGCACATTGTGAATCTCACGCAGACGCCCTTGCGCCGCGGCCGCCGCCGCGAGCGAAGCCTCGATGCGGCGCTTAAGATCGGGCGCCGCCAGCTGCCCGCGCGCTTCCGGCTCAGCCGGCTCGATGTGGGTCTCGACCTCGACCGCACCCCCGATTTCCTGGGCGATGGCGTCCTCGAGCTCGGAGGCGAGCGCATGGGCGTCGCCGAGCGGCATCGCGCGGTCGACTTCGAGATCGAGGGTGACGCTCTTGCGCCCTTCGATCTCCTGGATCGCGACGTGATGCACCGGCAGGCCGCGATGCGCTGCGATCACCAGCACGCGCTCGAGGATGGTCTCGTCATCGAGCTTGAGCGGATTGGCGGTGAGGGTGAGCTCCGCCTCGGGCCACCGCCGGGCGATGCGCGCCTGGAGCTCGGCCTTGATCGCGGCGACGCGTTCGAGCGGCAGCGTGCGCGAGACCGAGACGATGACGTCGCCAGCAATCCCGGCGCCGGTGCGACGCAGCCGGATCGCCTCGATTCCGGCGACCCCCTGGGTTGCGATGACGAGCGAGCGGACCGCCTCGGTGAGGCCTTCGGGCGCGCGGTCGACCAGCGCGTCGATCGTCGCGCGGCCCAGGCGCCAGCCGGCGGCGGCGATGAAGAAGGCGACGCCGATCGCAGCCAGCGCGTCGGCGTGGGGATAGCCGGCGCGCGTCGCGGCGAGGCCGGCGAGCACCAGGACCGAGGAGACGAGGTCGCTCGAATAATGCAGCGCGTCGGCGGCGAGCGCATGGCTCGACGTCGCCCGCGCGACCCGGGTCAGCGCGCGCCAGCGCAGCGCGTCGACGGCGATCGAAAACAGGATCGCGCCGATGGCGAAGGCGTTGGCGTCGACCGGGGCGCCGCCCTCGCGGATGCGCCCGATCGCCTCGATCGCCACCACGATGGCAAGCGCCGCGAGAAGGCCGGTCTCGGCCAGCGCGGCGACCGCCTCGAACTTGGCGTGGCCGAACGGATGATCGGCGTCGGCCGGCTTGTCGGCCTCGCGCACGGCGAAAAAGGTGAGCGCGCTCGCACCGATGTCGAGCGCGTTATGCGCGCCCTCGGAGAGAAGCGCGAGCGAGCCGGAAGCAAAGCCTGCCGCAAGCTTGACCGCGGCCAGGATCCCGCTCGCGCCGATCGAGGCCGCCGCCGCGCGCTGCTTCAGCGCCGAGCGGGCGGCGCCAGCGTCGGAGGGACTCGTTCCCAAGGCGAGAGGCGCCATGATATTGGGGCTTTTGCTCACGACCGGAGGCGTTATGCTCCGGAGCCCGCGACGAAGCAAACCGAGGAAGACCCAATGGAATATCTGCATACGATGATCCGCGTGACCGACCTCAAGGCGACGATTGCGTTCTTCGAGCTCCTGGGCCTCGTCGAGACGCGGCGGGTCGAGAACGAGAAGGGCCGCTACACGCTCGTCTTCCTCGCCGCGGCGGACGATGTCGAGCGGGCGAAGAAGGACCAGGCGCCGCTGGTCGAGCTCACCTACAACTGGGACCCGGAGGTCTATACCGGCGGGCGCAACTTCGGCCACCTCGCCTATCGCGTCGACGACATTTACGCGACCTGCGCCAAGCTCAAGGCGGCCGGCGTCACCATCAACCGTCCGCCGCGCGACGGACACATGGCCTTCATCCGCACCCCCGACAACATCTCGATCGAGCTTCTGCAAAAGGGCGGCTCGAAGCCGCCGGCGGAGCCGTGGGCGTCGATGGCGAACACCGGCGTCTGGTGAGGGTCGCGCTTCCCCCTCACGCCAGAAGAAAGTCCCGGATGGCGCCAATCTGGTCTTCGCTCAGCAGCGCGGGCGCGTGGCCTATTCCAGCGAGTTCGATCAGCTTGGCCTTCGGACCGCGCCGGGTCATCTCTTCGGCCGTTTGGTGGGTCAGGAGATCGGAGTCGGCGCCACGCAGGACCAGCGTCGGAGACCGGATCGAGTCCCACATCGGCCACATGTCAATGTCCTTGATCGGCCCAGCCTTGAATGCGTCCGCGATGCGCGGATCGTAAGCAAATCCCCATCCTCCTCCCGGCTTCGGTTCAGCCATGTCGGCTGCCATCTTTCGCCATTGCTCATCCGTGAGGGGACCGAACGGAGCTGCAAGTTTCCGGATCGCCGCCTCGAACGCCTCCAACGATTCAAATCTCGGATCGAGCCCGACATAGCTTCCGATCCTCTCGAGACCTTCCTTCGCGAGGTAGGGACCGATGTCGTTGAGAACAAGCTTGCGGATCGGGTTTCCAGATTGCGCGGCGACCATCATGCCGATGATGCCGCCCATCGAGGTTCCGAGCCAGTCAACGGTCTCGACATCAAGTCTTGCGATGAGCGCCACGCAGTCCTGGGCATAAGTCGTATAGGCGTATTCGGCCGGATTCTTGAGCCGTTCGCTGCGCCCGCGTCCCGGCATGTCAGGGCAGATCACGCGATAGCGCGCCGATAGATTCTCGGCGATCGCGTCGAAATCCTTGCCGTTGCGGGTCAGGCCATGCACGCACAGGAGCGTCGGCGCGCCGGACGGTCCCGGCCATTCGGTGTAGACGACATGGTGAAAGCCTGAGGCGCTAAGGCACGAGAGATGGCGTTCGATCATCGGAAGCTCATAGGATCGCGGCGTTGTAGAGATTGGCGAATGTCTGGAAGAAATGGTCGCGATAGTCCGGCGCCTGCGTCATGAAGATCACGAAATAGGAATCCTGCGGCGAGATCCGGAATGTCGTCCCCGCCCATCCGCCCCAGTAATAATCGCCGACCGACCCGGGCGTCGGCGCAAGCCCCGTCTGCAGCCGCACGCCGAACCCGAGGCCGAATCCGTGGCCCGGCGCAAGCACCTCGCTGCTGCGGTCAACGCCCGGTCCGAGATGGTCGCTCGCCATAAACCGGAGCGTCCGCGGCGCCAGGATGCGCTCTCCGTCGAGCTCGCCTCCCCGACTCAGCATCGCGCAAAATCGCGCGTAGTCCCCGATCGTCGACATGAGCCCGCTACCGCCCGACTCGAATCGCGGCGGCTCGGTTCTAGGTTTGGAATCAACGCCCAGATTGGCGTAGACTTGCGGCGACATTGGCTTGGCGTGCCGCGCGAGCTTTGCGGGCGGAATGAAAAACGCGGTGTCGTCCATGCCAAGCGGCTCGAAGATGCGAGTGCGCAGAACGTCGCCAAGTTTGCCCCCCTCGACCACCTCGACCACACGTCCGAGCACATCGGTCGAGAAGCTGTATTCCCAAACCTCCCCCGGCTGATGCATGAGCGGCAACGCGGCCAGCGCCTCCGCATGCTCGGCCACCGTTTTTTCCTGGCTGCCAATGCCCGCGGCCGCGACGAGCTTTTGCACCTTCGCTTCTCCGAAGTAGCCATAAGTCAGCCCGGAGGTATGGCGCATCACGTCCTGGATCGTGATCGGCCGCTTGAGCGCAACGAGATCGAGCTTTTCGCCATTTTCGACGCCAACCTTCGAGTCAGCGAAGGCGGGAATGTATTTGGACAGCGGGTCGGTGATCAGCATCCGCCCTTCCTCGACCAGCATCATCGCGGCGACGGACACGACCGGCTTGGTCATCGAATAGATGCGGAAGATCGCATCGAGCGGCATCGCCGGGCCGCCCGGCCCGAGGGCGCCCAACGTCTTGGTGAAGCCGACTTTGCCGTGGCGCGCGACCAGCATCGACAGTCCGGGCGCCTTACCGGCTGCGATCTCGCGTTCCATAGCCGCCGTCAGGCGCTTGAGGCCGGCGCGGGAAAGGCCGATTTCATCCGGCTCGGCCGTCGGCAGGCCGGCGAAGGTTCGATCGAGCGTTACGGACATGGGGTTCTCCGTCAGCAGGCGGCCGCACGCTCACAGAAATGAGGCCGCGGCGCAACGCCCGCGACGAGGGCCGCGCTGGACAGTAACTCGCCCGCGCGGGACAAAGCGGCATGAGCCTTCTCGATGACGCCGGGCCGAAAGCCAAGCCGCCGCCGGCGCCGCTCGCCGAGCGGCTGCGGCCGACGACGCTCGCCGAGGTTTCCGGCCAGGAGCACCTGACCGGTCCGGACGGCGCGCTGACCCGGCTGCTCGCCGCGCCCTCGCTCGGCTCGATGATCTTCTGGGGACCGCCGGGCAGCGGCAAGACGACGGTCGCGCGGCTGATCGGCGCCGCGCGCAATGACGCTTTCGTGCAGGTCTCGGCGATCCATACCGGCGTCGCCGAACTGAAGAAGATCTTCGACGCCGCCCGCGCGCGCCGCGCGCAGGGGCAGGGGACGCTCTTGTTCGTCGACGAGATCCATCGCTTCAACCGGGCGCAGCAGGATTCCTTCTTACCCGTGATGGAGGACGGCTCGATAACGCTGATCGGCGCGACGACGGAAAATCCGTCGTTCGAGCTCAACGCGTCGCTGCTCTCCCGCGCCCGCGTGCTCGTCTTTCGCCCGCTTAGCCCCGAGGCGCTCGAGGCGCTCATCGAGCGCGCCGAGCGGCTCATCGGCAAGCCGCTGCCGCTCGACGCGGGCGCGCGCGAGGCGCTGATCGGGATGGCGGACGGCGACGGCCGCGCGGCGCTGACGCTCGCCGAGGAGGTCTGGCGCGCCGCGCCTGCAGGCGAGACGCTGGACAAGGCGCGGCTCGTCGAGGTCGTGCAGCGGCGGGCGCCAATCTACGACAAGGCGCAGGATGGCCATTACAATCTGATTTCCGCGCTGCATAAATGTGTGCGCGGATCCGACCCCGACGCGGCGCTCTATTATCTCGCGCGCATGTTCGACGCCGGCGAGGACCCTCTCTACATCGCCAGGCGCGTCGTCCGGATGGCCTCCGAGGACATCGGTCTCGCCGACCCGCAGGCGCTTGTCGTCGCGAGCGCAGCGAAGGACGCCTACGATTTTCTGGGCTCGCCGGAGGGGGAACTGGCGATCGCGGAAGCGGTGGTCTATGTCGCGACCGCGCCGAAATCGAATGCGGTCTATAAGGCGTTCGGCGCCGCGCAGGCGCTCGCCAAGGCGCATGGCTCGCCGGCGCCGCCGAAGACCATCCTCAACGCCCCGACCCGCCTCATGAAGCGCGAGGGCTACGGCGCCGACTATAAGTACGACCACGACGCGCCCGACGCTTTCTCGGGCCAGAACTACTGGCCGGAGAAAGTCGGCCGCCACGCGCTCTACGAGCCGGTCGAGCGCGGTTTCGAGCGCGAGATCAGGAGGCGGCTCGAGTATTGGGAGAGGCTGAGGAAGGAGCGGGGCGGCGGGTAGGGCGCCGCATGCGCGACGCTCGCGCCCTGATCCGCGGCGAAACAATCACTCGGCGGCGAATTCTATGCAGGGGTCGGGATTGCCGCAACGTTTGCCCGTTCCGAATTTCAGGCGCGAACTGCCGGGGGCAATCGTGCTCGACATTCCGGTGAGCTGGTGAGCGACAAGTAAGGGCGCCCGGTCAACGCGATTGAGTTTGACCTGGTATGTGTTCGCGGCGCTTGCACAAATGCTGAGCACGCCGCTGATCCAGGTGCTTCCGTCAGGCTTCCTGCCGACAAATTGCAGGAGATCGCCTTGTCCCGCGCTTATGGTCAAAAGCAGGGGCTGATTGTCCTTTTGGTGCACTTCCTTCCAGGTGTTGCTGACCTGCTTTTCGAGGAGCTGCTGCGGCGTCCTCAAACATTCTTGCGCTGAAGCAGATTCACAGACGCAGAGCCCAAGCCCCATCCCAAGTGCAACAAAGGCAATGCGGTAAGCGCGCGCCTTCGGTACGCCGCCGATGATATGCGCAATCAGGTTCCGTTCTCTCTTCATCCCTTCTCCACTCCCATTGATCTTGTGTGCTGATTCGTACAGCGACCGCGCGCAGCCTGTGTCAGGCCGCCCCATCACCGCGGGTTATGGTTCGGAAATTGGGTGCAAAAAAAGTCAGCACTTCGCCCTTCGTGCGACATTCCGTGAGTGCTTTCGAGGATGTCCCGCATCTCGAGCCGACCCCATTCGCTTATTGTGCGCCCAAAAAGCGTTGGATTTTTGACCGCTACCCGTTGAGCGCGCTGCGCACCGCGTCGCGCAGGATCGCGACGCCGAGGTCGATCTCGTCGTCGGTCACGGTCAGCGGCGGAGCGATGCGGAACACGCCTCTCATCCCCGGCAGGTTCACGATGTTCATGGAAAGACCGAGCTCCATCGCCTTGTCGGTGATGCGACCGCCAAGCGCCGTGTCCGGTTTCCTCGACTTTTTGTCTTTGACGATCTCCATGCCAAGCAGGAGCCCGCGCCCGCGCACGTCGCCGATGCAATCGAATTCGTCGCTCAGCGTCTCGAGCCCCTTCCTCAGGCGCTTTCCCGCCTCCGCCGCGCGCTTCTCCAGCTTGTCGCGAACGATCACCTCCAGCACGGCGAGGCCGACAGAAGCAGGCAACGGATCGGAGACATGGGTCGTATAGAAGAGGAAGCCGCGCTCATGGCAGCGCGCCTCGATTTCCGCCGAGGTCAGAACCGCCGCCAGCGGCAGGCCGGCGCCGAGCGTCTTGGACAGGGTGAGAATGTCGGGAACGATCGCGTCGCGCGAGAACGCAAACATCTCGCCGGTGCGGCCGAGGCCGGTTTGCGCCTCGTCGACGATCAGCATCATGCCGCGCTTTTCGCAATGCCGCTTGAGCTCGGAGAGATAGCCCGGCGGCAGGTCGAGGACGCCGCCGGAGCTTAAGATTGGCTCGGCGATGAACGCCGCGAGCGCGCCGGTCGATTGCCGGTCGACAAGGTCGAAGCCGTAATCGAGTTCGTCCCGCCAGTCGTAGCTCGACGACGCCCCGAAGGACGGGCGATAAAGGTTCGGCGCCATGATCGCGAGGCCGCCGACGCTGAGCGGGCCATAGCCGCGCCGCCCGGCGGCGTAGGTCGCGGCGGCGGCGCCGCCCGTCATCCCGTGCCACGACTGGGCGAAGCCGACGACCTCGTAGCCGCCGGTGGCGAGGCGGGCCATCTTGAGCGCAGCCTCGTTCGATTCGGCGCCGGTGCTCAAGAGCAGGACGCGGTCCAGCCCGGGGGGAGTGATGGCGGTCAAAGCTTCCGCGAGACCAATGACCGGCTCGGACAGCATGCCGCTGAACAGATGGTCGAGCGTCGCGATCGATCGCCGCACGGTTTCGACGATCGCCGGGTGAGAGTGGCCGAGGATCGCGCTCATCTGGCCCGAGGTGAAGTCAAGCACGCGCCGGCCGCGCGCGTCATAGATGAACGATCCCTTGGCGGAAGCGGCGAGAAAATCGGAAAATTTCCCGCCGTACCGGATCAGCGCATGATCCGCGCGCGCTCGTACGGAATCGTCCATTTTGGCGCCTGTTGCAGATGGGACCGGGCGGCTGAGGTTCATTACTTGAATTTCGCTTTGAGCGCCTTGACCACATTGGGCGGGGCGAACGGCGAGGCGTCGCCGCCCATGGAGGCGATCTGGCGCACGAGAGTCGCGGTGATTGGCCTCACCGGCGAGGAGGCGGGCAGAAAGACGGTGCGTATCTCGGGCGCCATCGCGCCGTTCATGCCGGCCATCTGCATCTCGTAGTCGAAATCGGTTCCGTCGCGCAGGCCCCGGACGATGACCGTCGCGCCGGCCTGGCGCGCCGCCTTGACCGCCAGTCCAGTGAATTCGACCACCTCGAGCTCGCAGCGCGCCTTCTTCAGGATCGGCGCCGCCGCCTCGCGGATGAGCTTCAGCCGCTCCTCGACCGTGAACAGCGCGGCCTTGTTCGGGTTGGAGCCGACCCCGATCACCAGCCGGTCGCACAGAGCCGCCGCATGCCCGATCACGTCCAGATGGCCGTTGGTCATCGGGTCGAAGGAGCCGGAGAAGAAGCCGACGCGTTTCACCGGCCAACCGTTATCTTGGCTCGGCGAAGGCGACAAGCGCAGGCGCGCCAAACGGCAGGCCGGCCCGCCGCCGTTGAGCCGAACCCGGCTTCGGAGTAAACCGTCGCCCGACCGTCCGCGCGCCGCCTTTCTTTGTTCAAACCGGTCAGCCGGCGAAGCCGACTTCAACACCGAAAGACGCCTCCAGCATGCCGATCGCCAAGGCCAGCGTGACGACCGCCAACGCTCACAAATATGTCCAACAGCTCTGCAAGCATTGGAGCCACCGGCTCGAGGTCGAGCTCTCGGAGAAGAGGGGCGTGGTCAGGTTTCCCGCCGCTGTGGTGACGCTCGATGCGGGCGAAAATGCGCTGAACGTGAAGATCGAAGGCGAAGCGAGCGAAGAGGTCGAGCGCCTGAAAGGAGTGGTCGCGAGCCATCTTGACCGCTTCGCGTTCCGCGAGGCGCCGCTCAAGTTCGATTGGTCGGGGCCGGACGCCGGGTGAAGCGGGGTGAAGGAGACGCAGAACCATGAATGCCGAGGAAATGCGCGCGATCCAGGCGCCGCTCAAGGACCGCTATCGGGCCGACCCGAAGGCGGGACTGGTGACGCTGCACGCCAAGGGCGCGCTCGATTCTGCGGGCGTCGCCTGCAAGGTCGAGACCGGGCGCGCGCTCGCCGTCGCCGGGCTGCATCCGGCGACCGGAGGAACGGGCGCCGAGCTCTGCTCCGGCGACATGCTGCTCGAGGCGCTGGTCGCGTGCGCCGGCGTGACGCTGAAGGCGGTCGCGACGTCGATGGGGATCGCGCTGCGCTCTGGCGAGGTCACGGCCGAAGGGGATCTCGACTTTCGCGGCACGCTTGGCGTCGACAAGCAGGCGCTGGTCGGGTTCAAGGACATAAGGCTCAAATTCGCGCTTGATACGGACGCGCCTCAAGACCAGCTCGACACGCTGCTCAAGCTCACCGAGCGCTATTGCGTCGTGCTGCAGACGCTAAGGCGTTCGCCACAGACCGAAGCGATGCTGGTGCGTGCGGCGTAGGCCTCACCGGATCGGGATCTCGATCAACGATGGGCCTTGGCGCCCGAGCGCCCGGTGGACCGCGGCGCCGATCGCGTGCCGATCGTCGGCGCGCGCCGCCGGCACCCCCATCGAAGCCGCCAGCGCCTGAAAGTCGATCGCCGGGTCGGCGACCTCCATGCCGACGAACCGGCCGGCGACCGCATTGGCGTAGCCGAGCTGCCGGGCGACATTCTGCAACACGCCGTAGCGGCGATTGTTGAATACGAGGAAGATCACCCTGGCGCGGTAGCGGGCGGCGCTCCACAGCGCCTGCGGCGAGTACATCGCGCCGCCGTCGCCGACGAACGAGGCGACCCAGCCCCGGGTTGCGAGCGCCGCGCCGACCGCAGCCGGCATGCTGCAGCCGAGCACGCCGCCGCGGGCGAAGAAGTAGCGGCCGGGCTGGGTGGTGAGCAGATCCTGGACGCGGCCGAAGGTCGCCGCGGAATCGTTGGCGATCAACGCGTCCGGCGGCAGCGCGTCGATCGCCGCCAAAACCGCTGCGTCGGGCGCGAGCGGCGGGGTCATGCTTTCGGCCAGGATGTCGAGCCGGGTCGCCTGCCTGGCCTCGGCTCTGAGCGCGGCGCGCTGGGCGAGCCGCGCCGCGACCGCGTCCTGGTCGAAGAGACGTCTCAGACGTCCGGCCGCCGCGTCGAGGGTGAGCCCGATGTCGCCGAGGAGCGCCATATCGGCGGGATGCTCGCGCCCGAACGCCTCGGGGTTGTCGGCGACGTGCAGGACGGCGACACCATCGGGCACCGGCTCGGCGTCACGATAGGGATAGGCGATGAACGCGCGTCCGCCGACCAGCACGATCGCCTGCGCCGCTTTCAGATGGGCGCGCATGTCGACGAAATCCGGCTTCATGACGCCCGCCCAGCATGGATGCGAGGAGGGGAAAGCGGTGCGCGAGGTGAGCTGCGTTCCCCACACCGGATAGCCGCCGGCTTCGGCGAAAGCGACCAGCCCCTGGCTCACCGCCGCGGCCAGATCGTCGCCGAGCAGGACGATAACCCGGTCGGGATCGAAGCCGGCGAGCGTCTCGGCGAGGCGCGCCGCGTCGGGAGACGGGCCGAGGCGAGGCCGCGAGGACGCCTTCGGCGTCTCGCCGCTCACCTCCTGATCGAGGATGTCCATCGGCAGGGACAGGAAGACCGGCCCGCTCGGCGGGGTGCGGCAAACCTCGAACGCGCGTCGCAAGGCCTGCCCGACATCCTCGCCGCGCCTGAGCTCCTTCGCCCATTTGGTCACCGGCGCGGCGAGGGCGACGAGATCGCCCGAGAGCCACGGCTCGGTCATCAAATGACGGGTGTCCTGCTGGCCGGCGGTGACGACGAGCGGCGTCTCGCTCGCCTTGGAGGCGACGAGCACCCCCATCGCGTTGCCGAGGCCCCCCATCGCATGCAGGTTGACGAAGGCGGCGCGGCCCGAGGCGAGCGCCCAGCCGTCGGCCATGCCGACGGCGGTGGCCTCCTGCAGGCCGAGGACATAGCGGATGTCCGGCGCGTCGACGAGCGCATCCATGAGCGGCATCTCGGTCGAGCCGGGATTGCCGAACACATGGGTCACGCCCTCATCGCGCAGGATCTCCAGCAGAATGTCGCGGGCGCGTCGGGTCATGGGTAAAGCCGTCCTTCTCGCCCTGCGTTCCCGAGGGGCCGGTAATCCTAGCGTCCCCACGGCGAGCCGGGGAGAGGGGCCGGGATTCCCTTGGGCCGGCGCCTGCCCGTGATTTCGCGCGGACCGCCGCCTCTCGCGGGCTTGCCGATTGCAACCAGGCGATTGCGGCGGGTTGCGCGACGGCGCGGAATCTGGTTAACTTTTCGTTAACAGGTTGGGCGGGCGCAGATCAGGGCGCTGCACATGAAACGCCTCTGACTGCCGGCCGCGACGCGGCGGGCGAGCCGATGACAGGCGGGCTGAAGTTCCGCTTCTGATCGCGCGAGGCTGAGCGGCTTCGGGAGAGGCGCTGCGCCGCTACTCCTCATCCTCTTCGTCGCCTTCCGCCTCGCCGATCCGGTCGACCGACACGACGCGCTCCTCAACGGCCGTGTCGAACACGATCACCCCTTGCGTCGCCCGGCCGGCGATGCGAATGCCTTCGACCGGCACGCGGATGAGCTGGCCGGCGTCGGTCACCAGCATGATCTCGTCGCTGTCGGCGACCGGGAACGAGGCGACGAGCGAGCCGTTGCGGTCGTTGACCGCCATCGCGACGACACCTTTGCCGCCGCGCCCGGTGACCCGATATTCGAACGAAGAGGTCCGCTTGCCGTAGCCGTTTTCGGAGACGGTCAGGATCTTCTGTTCCGCCTTTTCCATCTCCTCGACCCGCTCCGGCGTCAGCAGCGCCGAGCCGTTGGCGTCGGCGCCGTTCTCGCTTTCGCCGTCGGATTCGATCTCGTCCGTCTCGCCTTCGGCCGCCGCGCGGCGCTGCTTGAGGTAGGCTGCGCGCTCGGCGGGGCTCGCGTCGAAGGAATTAAGGATCGCGAGCGAGATGACGCTGTCGCCCTCGGCGAGCGCGATCCCCCGAACCCCCATCGAGTCGCGGCCCTTGAACACCCTGACGTCGCCGACCGGAAAGCGGATGCACTGGCCGCGCGCGGCGGTCAGCAGCACGTCGTCCTTGTCCGAGCAGATCTGGACATCGACGATGCGCTCGCCCTCGTCGAGCCGCATCGCCAGCTTGCCGGCGCGGTTGACCTGAGCGAAGTCGCTGAGCTTGTTGCGCCTGACGGTGCCGCGGGTGGTGGCGAACATCACGTCGTACGACTCCCAGGTCGCCTCGTCCTCCGGCAGCGGCATGATGGTGGTGATGCGCTCGTTCGCTTCGAGCGGCAGCAGGTTGATGAGCGCCTTGCCGCGCGATTGCGGCGCGGCGAGCGGCAGCCGCCAGACCTTTTCCTTGTAGACCTGTCCGGTCGACGAGAAGAACAGGACCGGCTGATGGGTCGAGGCGACGAACAGCCTGGCGACGAAATCCTCTTCGCGCGTCGCCATCGCCCCGCGCCCCTTGCCGCCGCGCCTTTGCGCCCGATAGGTCGAGAGCGGCGCGCGCTTGATATAGCCGCCATGGCTCACCAGCACGACCATGTCCTCGCGCTGAATGAGGTCCTCGTCCTCCATGTCGGCGTCGCTGTCGAGGATCTCCGTGCGGCGCGGCGTGGCGAAGTCGATCTTCGCCTTGACGAGCTCCTCGCGGATGATGCCCATGAGCCGCGCGCGCGAGCTTAGGATGTCGAGATAGTCGGCGATTTCCGTCGAGAGGCGGTTGAGGGCCTCGGCGATCTCGTCGCGGCCGAGCGCGGTGAGCCGGGCGAGGCGCAATTCGAGGATCGCGCGCGCCTGCGCTTCCGAGAGTCGGATCGCGCCGTCGGCGTCGAGCGCATGGCGCGGATCGGCGATGAGCGTGATCAGGGGCGCCATGTCGCGCGCCGGCCATGACCGCTCCATGAGCGCCGCGCGAGCGGCGCCCGTGTCGGGCGAAGTGCGGATGAGGCGGATCACCTCGTCGATGTTGGCGACCGCGATCGCGAGGCCGACCTGGCCATGGGCGTTGTCGCGCGCCTTGGCGAGCAGGTGTTTGGTCCGCCGGGTGACCACGTCCTCGCGGAAGTCGAGGAAGGCGCGCAGCATGTCGCCGAGCGTCAGCATCTCCGGCCGGCCGCCGTTCAGCGCGATCATGTTGGCGCCGAAGCTCGATTGGAGCGCGGTGAAGCGCCAGAGCTGGTTCAGCACGACGTCGGCGACCGCGTCGCGCCTGAGCTCGATGACGATGCGCATGCCGTCGCGATCGGATTCGTCGCGCAGATCCGAGATTCCCTCGACGCGCTTCTCGCGAACGAGCTCGGCGATCCGCTCGATCAGCGTCGCCTTGTTGACCTGGTAGGGGATCTCGCTGACGATCAGCGCCTCGCGGTCCTTGCGCAGCTCCTCGACTTCGACCTTGGCGCGCATCACGATCGAGCCGCGGCCGGTTGCGTAAGCGGCGCGAATGCCGGCTCTCCCGAGGATCGACCCGCCGGTCGGGAAGTCGGGTCCCGGAATATGTTCCAGCAATTCGTCGAGCGTGATGTCGGGCTTGTCCATGAAAGCGAGCAGGGCGTCGATCGTCTCGCCGAGATTGTGCGGCGGGATATTGGTCGCCATGCCGACCGCGATGCCGCCTGCACCATTGACGAGCAGATTGGGAAAGCGAGCCGGCAGGACAACCGGCTCGAATTCCTTCTCGTCGTAGTTCGGCTTGAAGTCGACGGTGTCCTTGTCGAGGTCGTCGAGCATCGGCATCGCGACGGGTGCAAGGCGCGCCTCGGTATAGCGCTGCGCCGCCGGAGGATCGCCATCGACCGAGCCGAAATTGCCCTGCCCGTCGATGAGCGGCGCGCTCATCGAGAAATCCTGCGCCATCCGCACCAAGGCGTCGTAGACCGCAAGCTCGCCGTGCGGATGATACTTGCCGATCACGTCGCCGACCGTGCGCGCCGACTTGTTGTAAGGGCGGTCGGGGGTGAAGTTGAGCTCGCGCATCGCATAGAGGATGCGCCGGTGCACCGGCTTCAGGCCGTCGCGGACGTCGGGCAGGGCGCGGCTCACGATCACGCTCATCGCGTAATCGAGATAGCTGCGCTTCATTTCGTCGAGGATCGAGACGGGTTTGATGTCGGCCGGCCCGCCGGGACCAGGCCGTTCGTCAACAGTGTCGGGCAATGGGAAGAGGTCCTTGGCGCAAATCGCGTGATCGCGGTTTAGCCGATTTCCGGCCCGCGCGCCATAGCCGCGGGGAGCTTGTGCGCCAATATATTCTCCGGCGATTTCAATATGTTATGGATTTCGCCGGCATCAACGGGGCCGCGCCCGCGAAGAACGCCTTGACCTGGCTTGCCGGAGCGCAAAAACCGACGAGGCAAAGGGCGCGCGCCGACGCCGGTTGAGTTCCTGAAGACGGCTCTTGCCGCATTGCTGGTCACCCTCGATCCCGAGAAAAGCCCCGCGCGTTGACAGGCCCGCGAAGCTGACGCCAGTCTCATCCCGCGCGTTGAGGGCCGGGACCGGGGAGGGCTTCGATGACCATCGCCATCTGGTGCATATTGATCGCCGCGACCTTGCCTTATGTCGCCTTCACCTTCGTCAAGGGCGTCGACGCGAACCAGCCGCGCTATCGCGTCGGCGACCTGGTCGGGCAGTCGGCGCGAGCTTACGGCGCCCACCTCAACGGCCTCGAGACCTTCCCATGGTTCGCCGCGGCGGTGATCGTGGCTCATATGGTCGGCGGTCCAAGCCGGATCGCCGACATTCTGGCGGCCGTCTACATCCTGGTGCGGATCGGCCACATGGCCGCCTATATCGCCGGGCGACAGCCCCTGCGCAGCGCAGCCTTCGGCGTCGGCCAGCTGGTCGCCGTCGCGATCTTCATTTCGCCGCTGTTTCGCTGAGGCGGGTCGAAAAACCCTCCCTAGGAGGTTCAAGGGAGGGGTTTCGCCAGCGGCCGCCCGGTGGGAACCGCAGGAGATCCCGCCGGGCCCCACAGCGGCGATGCAATCCTGCTTCGACGCTTCCGCCGACGTCATGCGGGTAGGCCGGTGCGCGGGCCCTCGGCAATGCGTCCCATCGCCGCACCGCATCGCCGATTGCTTTGGCTCAACGCCCGCCGGCGACGTCGAGCAAGGCGCCGGTCACGTACGAGGCGGCGTCGCTGATGAGCCAAACCGCCGCCTCGGCGATCTCCTCGGCCGTTCCCGGACGCCCGAGCGGGGCGGTGGCGCCAAGGGTGCGCGCCCGGTCGGGTTCGCCGCCGCTGGCGTGGATTTCGGTGTCGACGAGGCCGGGGCGGATGGCGTTGACCCTGACCCCGTCCGGTCCCAGCTCCTTTGACAGGCCGAGGGTCAGCGCGTCGATCGCGCCCTTCGATGCGGCGTAATCGACATAGAGGTTGGGCGAGCCGAGTCGCGCGGCGGCCGACGAGATCAGAACGATCGAGCCGCCGGCCCCGCCGAGCGACTTCGACATCCGCCGCGCCGCTTCGCGGGCGGTGAGAAAGGCGCCGAGCACATTGACCTCGAAGATATGGCGCATCCGCTCGGCGCTCATGTCGGCGAGCCTGGCGGTCGGCGCGACGACGCCGGCGTTGGCGATCGCCGCGCCGATGGGTCCGAGCGCATCGGTCGCAGCATCGAACATCGCCACTGCATCGGCCTCGACGGCGACGTCGCCCTTCAAGGCGACTGCGCGGCCGCCGCCTTTCGCGATCATCTCGACCACCGCGTCGGCCGATTTGCCGTCTTCACGATAATTGACCCCGACCGACCAGCCATCCCTCGCCGCGAGCAGCGCGCAGGCGCGGCCGATCCCGCGCGAGGCGCCGGTGACGAGAAGGGTTTTGGCGGGCATGCTAGAGCTCTCCTTCGCGGGACTGGGGTGGGACGATCGGGCTCGCGAGGCGCGTCAGGCTAGCGCCGCCTCGATGTCGAGGACGAGCTTTTCCGGCCTGTCGGTCGGCGCGTAGCGGCGCACGACGTTGTGGCGCCGGTCGACCAGGAACTTGGTGAAGTTCCATTTGATCGCCTGGGTGCCGAGCAGGCCCGGCGCTGCCTGCTTCAAGGCCTTGTACAGCGGATGGGCGTTCGAGCCGTTGACCTCGGTCTTGGCGAACATCGGGAAGGTCACGCCGAAATTGTCGGCGCAGAATTGCCGGATCGTCTGCTCGTCGCCAGGCTCCTGATGGCCGAACTGGTCGCAAGGGAAGCCGAGCACGGCGAAGCCGCGAGCGCGAAACCGCCGGTGCAGCTCCTCGAGCCCCGCATATTGCGGGGTGAAGCCGCATTGGCTCGCCACATTGACGATGAGCAGCGCTTGGCCCTCGAAATCGCCGAGCCTCGCGGCCTTGCCGTCAATGGTGTTGAGCGGGATGTTGTCGGGGAGGGGCAATTGGGGCTCCAACAAGGCCGAACTCTATTCGTTTCGGCGCCGGCGCGAAACGCGAGCGCTTCGCGTAGCAATTTGAGGTCAGCAAAGGCGTCGCGCCTTTTCATGAGCTGCCCCCGGTTTCTCTGGACAGCTATTTGTCAGAGAGGAGACCGGGGTGATGAAGGCTATGAGACGAGACATCGAAGGCACTGATGTTGCTGCTGCGCCTGTGGTCAGCGAGGGCGGGCGGA